>Ga0209373_10000225_pt1 | contig 118846 bp, 118 predicted proteins | sample Higcelweek5metaG_FD_187173 | JGI IMG/M metagenome (GOLD analysis project Ga0209373, IMG submission 187173) | Freshwater pond sediment microbial communities from the University of Edinburgh, under environmental carbon perturbations - High... | ecosystem: Environmental > Aquatic > Freshwater >...
TTCAGTTAACATATTTTGCTTCTGCGAAGACAATATCATATTTATCTGCTACGGGTGTTGTAGGTTCAAACCGCTATATCAGACCATGCTTCTTTATTAACGATCAGTTTTTCCTTAATGTTAAGCTTGATATTGCTACAATGGGAAGTGCCGTTAAGTCTATGTTGGTCAGCAATTATCCTGAGCTTATCGAATCGAGCCTTTATTCGATGAGTGAGCTTCAGACTATTGGTTTTACATTTGTAAATGATGAAACAATAGTTGCTCAAAACCCATCTTTGGATGGTAGCTCACAGGTAGGAAGAACCTTGCAGGCGACATATACATACAGCGGAACAAACCCGGAGGGGCCTACAAAGTTCAAATGGTACAGCTGTGACACCTCAGATGGTACATTTGTTGAAATTTCGGGAGCAAATGAAGATTCCTATACGATATCTCTTAATTTGTTAGGGAAATACATAAAAGCAGGGATAACGCCTTTTGACAACACAGGCTTGGCATACGGAAATGAAGCGTTAACCGACTCTGTTCTTGTTGAGGAAAATATGCTTGTTGCTACCGGTGTTACGTTAACACCAATATATAATCAGGTATATGCTGGATATCCTCTTCAAGCAAATTACACTGCAAACGCAGGATTTAACGGTACGGCTATATATCAATGGTATTACAGTACTATTATTGACGGAACATATTTGCCGATAGACGGCGAGACAAACAGCGTATTTTATATTACCAACGCATTGGCAAGCACAACTTCAACTCCCTTCTATATAAAGGTTGGTGTGAAGCTGACCGAGGGAAGTGAAACAGGACCTGAACTGCCCAGCGACGCTATTAAAACAGGCGGAAAACAGGATGGCGTTTACAGTGCTACAAGCTATACGCTTTCGCAAATTCTTACATTGCAGGGCAATACTACAAATACATATGATCAGCTTTTGACACCTGACCCTGCTGCGAATCTTGTGGTTTTGCCAGACGGAGTAAAATATTCATTGCTTGATGTATCTGACGATGAAGATTCTATGTTCCTTCTTATAGCAGGCAGAGAAACAAATTACGGAACAAGGGCATATGATACATCGGGTTTAACAAAGTTTGACCCAACTGCTTCAACAAGCATAGCGTATTATATGAATGACAAAAACGGTTCCTTCTATCAGTCGTTTGACAATACTGTAAAGCCTTACATTAACGAAAACTATGCTTGGAGATGTTCAAGAACTCCAGATGGTCAGAACGATTATATTGCAGTCGGTGGACTTTCTGTTTTAAGTGTAAGTGAATTCCGTAAATATTACGGTGAAGCAAAGCTTGCGACAAAATTATCATCAGGTAAATCATGGTATCTGCGTGACAGTGTAAATGATGGCGGTGTAAACAAAATATTTAGCGTTTCGGTAGGCAATTCAATGGGAGGAACAAGCATAACATCTACGGAGATTACAACACGTCCATGCTTTTGGGTTGGCAGAGATTTCTTTGAAAATGTACCGGTAAACGTAACACAAACGGGAGCAAGTGTTAAGAATATACTTCGTACAGAGTATTCGGCTGATGAGATTATTACTCTTTACGGTGCAAATGATGCAAGCAAAATTCTTTCGGATGAAATAGTAACGGCTGAGGATGTTCAGATAACAGGTGATGCTGAAGTTGGACATACAGTAAACGGAGACTATACATATACTAACGACAATCCGAATGCAGTTGAAAGCAACAGCAGATATAAATGGTTTGTTTCTTCGGACAACGTTTCATATACGGAGATTGCAGGTGCAACAGGAACTACGTTTGAGATTACTGCTGATTATTTGTATAAATACATTAAATTTGCAGTATCCGTAAGTGACAGCACAGGATATAATTTGCCTGCATGGTATGAAAGCCAACCGATAGGTCCTATTAAACCGCCTGCACCGGTAAGCGTAAGCTATGTGGGAACGACATACACATCCGGCTCACAAAACTTTACTGTAACATTTAATTATAATAATATTACAGACGGTGATATTGATGTGGCAGTAATCGGTGCCGCTTATACAACAGGGAATGAAATGGTTTACCTTAACCTTGATGAGGATTATACCTGTACTGCAAACACTAATAACGGCACAATAACAATAACATATTCCATACCAGCGGGAATTACGAATATAGTAGCTATGGTTTGGGACAGCGTCGATACAATGCATCCTTTGTTAGCAAAAAGAATAATACAATAAATCCGAAAAACTGCGGCACCACTGCGGTGCCGCAGTTTAATCGAAAACTATAGGTGATATATGAAAAAACTATTTATTTCATTAATACTATCAATTATTTTTGTATCTGCGTCATTTACGGCTGCAATGGCGGCTGTAAGTATCAGCAATAGTGCCACAACTAACAGATACACCTTATCAGGAAATTTCAATGCGAGAAATGCTATTGTTGCAATCAGTATAACAGATGAAATCGGAAATCAGGTTTATATCAATTTTGATTGCACAAACAACAGTGGAGATTTTTCGCATTCGTTTTTTTTGCCTCTCAATTTAGACAGCAAAACTCTTTATGCAAATGCCAATGTTGTTGGTGAAACTAAAAACACTGTTAGTTTTTATCATACAAAAAAAGCCGCATATATCGGAACATCAGTAAACACAAATCAAATAGCCGATAACGTATTTGATAAAAGCTCGGCTGGATTCAGCGTATATTTTTACCAAGAAACTGGCGGTGGACAAGACTATGATGTTGAGTGTATAATAGATGGAGAGCAGTATATAAGCGAGACTGTAACAATTCCGTCTCATGAGCGAGTAGTTAAGTTTTTTAGTTTGAGCAGTCTTAATAAAAATACATATCAACTTGAAATAAATATTAAACAGGGTGGAGTAACGATTTCGTCATTATCACCAAGAACTATAGCTATTATAGACAGCTATGGAGAAAAACCTCTTGACTTTTTAAGTGCAATCGGTATGCATGTTGAGCTTACTTCTTCCGACAGTATCCACGAAAGATGGATTAAGATTGTAAACAGAATAGGTGCAAAAAATTTCCGCCCATCCAATGCGGTTTCATGGGCGAGTTTTGAAACTACGCCAAATGTTTATAATGTTGCTACTATGCAAACCAAATATATAAATGCAGTAAAAGAACAAAAAATGAATTATCTTGGAAATCTTATAGGAGCAAATCCGCTTTATGCGCCGGGCCATCCAAAAACATCGGAGCAGATTAATGCCTATAAAAACGCAGTGCTTTCGTTGTTGCCGTATATGGATAAATACGAGTGCTGGAATGAGCCTGATTACAGTGATGCTGAAAAAACCTATTATGATGGAGATGTTGTGCAATACAGCAATCTTTTGAAAACTGTTTCAACTGCAATCAGAAACAGCGGAAGCGATATTCCCATAATCGGCGGGGTTGTGTCGGATGTAGGACAAACCTTCCTCGGCAATATGCTTGAGCAAGGCACATATCCGTATATTGATGGTATCTGCTTCCACCCTTATTACAGGGCAAATCCTGATTCGTTTTGGATACCGTCTTCACAAGTATGGTATAGTTATGATGATAAGCTTTCTTCATTTACGGAAAAACAAAACGCTTACGGCGGTTGGTTGGACACTTATGTTTCTGAATTCGGCTGGGTAACGTCCGCTGATGTTTCCCAAGATGAACAGGCGAACAGGCTTGTTAAGGGCTTTATGTCTAACTATGATTTTGGAATTAAGGAATCATACTGGTTTCAGTATATGAATACCTCCAATTCAAGTAACTATGGTTTGATGTACAGGGATATTAATACAGGAGCTTATTCGCCCAGAAAGTCATTGGTTGCTTATTCAAATGTCGCTTCAGAGCTAAATAACGCAGTGTATGCAGGAAAGCTTGAATATATTCAAAATAGTAAATTTTACGTATTTTCTCAGCTGGGCAGCCCTGTTATAGTTGCTTGGCTGAAAACCGGCAGTCAAAGTTATGATTTCGGAAACGGTGCAGTTATTTATGATATCTACGGTAACGAGATTGGAAACGGAAGCTATACGCTTACCGCAACCCCTGTTTTTGTAAAGAATGTTTCGGAAACATGGCTTGAAAATGCTGTTAAGGCAAGTATTCAAAAAAGCTTTACAAATGCTCAGCCAACAGTGCAGTCGGCACAGCTTTCTGTGCCTGATACAACTGTTTTCGATGCTGAAGTATTGATGAGTCAGACAGACCTACTTGGAGATAATCTGATCTCAACTTATAACAACAATGCTTTTTGCAATAAAGAAGAACTTTCATATGCTCTATGGCAGCTTGCACTTGTTGAAGAAAAGCTTGCAATTCTTTATAACGTGAATGATTATGCGGAGTTTGTACTTTCAGAGTCAAATCAGTTTGATTCCGAAAGAAAAGTATTTGCGGATAAAATGCTTCATTTTGCAGACGAAAGAAATAATCTGTCCAAAAAGTCCGCTTTGCTTGCAAATGAGGAATTTGCTCAGCAGTATGCAAAAGCTATGAGCTTTGTTGCGGAATCTGTAAATAGCTGGGCAAAGGGCTTCGGCAAGGCTATGAGGGTTAGACTGTTGAATTTGTCTAACAATGGAAACGGAGCAAGTGCAACCTTTGAAATTGATTCATATACAGGAGATAGAAGCATAAAAGCGTTTTTTGTTGTATATAACGGGAATGAACTGGTTAATATTAAAGAGGCTGATTTTGAGCTTGTTAGCGGATCTGACGAATATAGCATTGAAATTAATCAGGGTAATTTTATCGGATACACCGTAAAGCCTATATTGCTTGAAAGTATTGAAAATCTTAAGCCGGTTAAATATACCTCTAATTAATAGGTTAAGTGAGAAAGGGATGAAAGTTGATGAAGAAACATTTGTCAATTCTAATAATTGTAATTATTTGCATATCGTCTTTGATTGTTTACGCAAAGGACGCATATGCTGAAATATCTCATAACCGTCTTGATTCTACATACGAATTAAATGGTTTTGTGCCTTATACAACAAATAAAACGGTCACCATCTCTGTTTTTGATAGTGATGGTAACCCTGTTCATGTTTCGTATGTATATACCGATTTGAACCAAAACTTTAACTATAAATTTGTTCTTTCGGACGGCCTTGCATCAGGGGTGTATTATTTGAAATATTACACCGGAGGACAGGGAAGCCCAGTAACTAAAGAAATTTCATTTATTAATAGCGGAGACGAAACGAATTTTTTAGTTTCTCTTAAGCTTGCTGCGAATGCAACTGATATAGGTTCTCTTTTAGAAACTAATGTCGGCGATTATAGTTACAGAACGGTTTTAGGGCTTAGTAAGATTAATTCATTTTCGCTTTCAGATGCGGGTTTAGTATTTTTGAATTCAGCACTTGCAACCTACGGAACATTTAACGATATGAATAGCTTTTATAGTACATATGAAGCTGAGTTTGCAGCAGAGCTTATAAACGAAGTTGAGAAAAGCAAGCTGCTGGGTGTTATAAATACCTTCGGCAATCAGCTTAGTTTGAGCAATGAAGCTTGCTATGAAATTATAAATGAGCATCCCGAATATAAGGATAATATTTTGTTGATGTTTTATGGACAGAATAACAAAGGGCTTGCCCAAGCAAGAAAGGCATTTAACGAAAATGCTATTATTTACGCAATTCGCAATGCGTTCAGCTATGGGGAAACCACTAACCTTATTGATGATTATAGGAGCTTTATTCCGTTCTCACTTTCAAAGTATGACGCATGCAATAAAACAAAGCTGGGACTATGGTTGTTTAATCATCCTTCCGGAACAATGAGTGAACTTGAAAATCAGATTTCAACTTTCTATAATAATTCATTATCACAAGAAACGGGCAGCAATGGTGTGGGTGGTAATGTCAGTGCTAAAAATTATTCCGGAGTGACAGGCAGTTTCTCTGAAACGGCATTGGCAGTTAACAATCCTGCGTACCCGTATATTGATATGGAAAGCAATACATGGGCAAAGGATGCAGTTTTAAACCTTACTAAAAAAGGCGTGATAAACGGCGACGGTACAGGTAATTTTAATCCGGATAACAATGTCACACGTGAGGAATTTGTTAAGATGCTAATTTATGCACTTAATCTTAATAATAAAAACTCAAAAAGCACATTTAATGATTTGCCTGTAACTCATTGGGCTTACAGTTCGGTATCCTCAGCTTTTGAAAACGGAATAGTTTTGGGCAAGGGAAGTTTTTTCGGAACAGGTGAAAATATCACACGTCAGGATATGGCGGTTATTTGCTATAAGGCTATTGCAAGGTTAAAAGAACTTGAAGCAACTAAACCTGCTTTCTTGGATAAAGATGAAATAGACGATTATGCAAAGGAAGCAGTCGGCTCAATGCAGAACATCGGTATAATAAATGGTTTCGAGGATAACAGATTTTATGCAAAATCAAGTGCTACAAGAGCACAGGCTGCTGTTATAATTGACAAAGTAATGAGGGTGATCGAATTATGATGAATTTTAAAAAAATAGTAGCTGTAATACTGTCTGTATCAATATCGTTATCGGCTCAGATTGCGTTTTCACAGCCAACAAGTGCAATTAATATGCTAGAAAATTTGGGATTTAATCTGTCGCTTGCAGAAACTCAGGCAATAACCCGTGCTGAGTTTACAGAAGCTTTTATGACTTTGCTTCAAATAGATTTAAAAGGAAGTAAATGCGAGTTTTCGGATGTTTACGAAAGTGATTCTTATTATCATTCTGTAGGTGCGGCTTGTGATTTGGGGATTATTGATAAAGGTTACATTTTTGCGCCTAAAAGACAAATACAAATGAATGAAGCTATCAAAATGATGGTTTGTGCTTTGGGCTATAGGACAAGGGCGGAAGCACTTGGCGGATATCCGGTAGGATATGGCGTTTTGGCAAGTCAGCTTAAGCTTTATGACGATGTTGTTGCAGCCGACGGTATGCTTTACGGTGAGAGTGCGGCAAGGCTTATGTTAAATGCTGTTAATGCACCTGTTGCCGACATAGTGGGAATTGGTAAAGATGGTCTGATTAAAAAGGATGTGAAAAACGGAGTAAATTTACTGAGCCTTTATAACGGATTGTATTATGGAAGGGGAATAATAACAGCCAACAAAGCAACAAGCCTTTCTGAAGATAAAGGAACAAATTCGGAAAGCCGGATAGAAGTTGACAATGAGACTTTTGAATGTATTTATACCGAAGCTCATAAAATGCTGGGGAAATATGTCGAATTCTATTATAAGGATAATGGAAATGATAAAACAATAATATACGCAACGGACTACAGAAACAGAAATGATGAAATCGTTATTAATGCACGGGATGTTGATGATGTAAGTGGGAGAACTCTTTCTTATACTGTCGATAATAATACGGATAAGATTGACGTTATCGGCGATATTCCGATGATATACAACGGCAAATTACGCAGTGCGTATAACGCAGATACATTCAAATTTGATATGGGCGAAATAAGGCTGCTTGATAATAACGGCGATGGAGAGTATGATGTAATTTTTGTAAACGATTATAAGAATTACGTGATTCATTCCGTTGATGTTAAAAACAAATATGTTGCGGATAAATATAATTTCTATGAAGACCTTGATTTGTCAGAGAGAAACGGGAAATTTGTAAAAATCACAGATGTAAACGGGAATGCTAAAAGTGTAGCCGACATAGAGGTAGGCAATGTTTTGTCCGCTTTGATAAGCGAAGATAAAATGGTTGTCGAAGCTGTTATATCAAAAGAAACCGTTAAGGGAGTCGTTACATCATATAATCATGATGAATATATGAAAATTAATGTTGGAGATATCGAATATGAAACTGATTTGACATTTGCTGAAAAAGAAAATGTATCATTGAATTTAAACGGGATATTCCATATAGATGCATTTGGAAGAATTGCAGGGTTCTCTTCAATGGATGCACAAAGCGAAATGTATTGCCTTGTAAAAGCAAAGGTAGCCGAAAAAGGTGTTGACAAAAAAATAGAGCTGAAAATAATTACGGCGGACAGAAAGACAGAAATATTTGAAACAACAAGCAGCTTGTCGATTGACGGGAAAAAGGTTCAAACAGATGTTTTGCCTTCCGTGCTGAGTGATACGCCTATGATAATCAAGTTTTCGCTCAATAAAGACGGAAAAGTAAATTCGATTAATACAGAGCATGGTGAAGACTCTGGCATTATAGTTGCTTCCGATTACCAGACACTTGTCTATCATGTCGGCTACAGCTTCAGCGGAAGTCATGCGGTTGTTTCAACCGCAAAGGTGTTCAGATGCCCCGGTAACGCTCAAAGCGATTATGATTACAGAATGGGTACACGTTCGTTGCTCGGCAACTGGTCATCTTATACTACAAAAGCTTATAAGGCAAATGAAGAAGATGTTGTGCCTTGCGTATTTCTTGTCACAAATGATGTAGGGGGAACCGAAATCAGAGAATCTACTCATAATTATTTGGTTAAGAATATAACAAGATCTTTGAATGAAGAAGGTGATGAAAAATATAGAATTACCTTGAATTATATGGACGGCGAAACACATTTGTTTGTTAAGGATGACGAAATATTTAATAAATCTGGTGTTGGAATAGGAGATATCATAAAATACTCATCATATGAGGGAGAAATAAATAGAATTGCCCTTGTTTATGACGCTTCAGAAAACGCCTATGGTCTCCATGCGTCTGATGTTAACGATACTACTTTTATGTCGCAGTCAAGAGTGCGGTTTGGAACTCTGTTTAATTATGATGTAAAAAACTCTATAATAGCAATACCGAAAATCGGGAAAGTGTTTACTCCGATGCTGGGATATTATGACCTCGAATATTTCAATATAGTATCTACGAAATTGTTTGTTGTTGATATGAAAAAAGATAAGCCACAAGTGAACGTCGGCGATTTTACTGACATAAAGGATTACAAGCATTATACAGACTATACAACGGCTGTTGTTTATACATACGAGGGGACTATAAGATTTGTGGTGTTATATAACTGATAAGGGGGTGCAATGCATGAAAAGAATTTTGTTTGGCTTGACGCTTATTCTGATTCTGACTCGGATTTCGGTCTTTGCAATAGACCCGCAGATAAGCATTACATACGCAAGCAGTGAAACTCAATATGTTATGGATAGGGACAACGCATATTTTGAACTGAGAATGCTTTATTGCCCTGCCGGTACTTATACTGTTGAATACAGCATTGATGCCTTCGAGAATAGCTATAAAGAAAAATTTGTGGTTGATAGTATAAATAATACCGTGAAAAGGGTTTATCTGGATAAGCTGCCGAATGCAAAACACAACCTTTCTGTAAGGCTTATCAAAGACGATGTTGTAATGTTTACCGGTGGGAAAACTATCGGAATTATGAATTACTATACATCCCGATACCTTGAAGACTATTCGTTATTCGGTGTAGCTGTTGAATATAACACAAGTGATGATGCCACAGGCAGTCATAATCTTACAACAAATCTGCTTTCTAAGTGCGGAGTGCAGCATATGCGTGGTGGGCCATATCCGAGCTGGAGCAGGATTGAAAAGCAAAAGGGTTTTTATGACTATACGAAAATTAAGCAGTGGGGTTTGGGAAATCTGTTCAATAAAGATAATTTAAGCTTTGTTGCCCTTGGCGGATTTAGTAATGGATTGTATAGTTCTGCGTCTATGCGTCTTGAAAGCAGGGAAAAGATTGAGGCCCATACAAAGTATCTTATAAGTCATATTGATGAGTTTGGAAGCAGAATACGTTTTGTAGAGCCTTGGAACGAGCCTGATTTGAAACAATACTATAAGGGCGACAATTACGGAATTGAATACTCTAATGCAGCAATAAACTCCGCAGTTGGTGTTAAAGAAAAATATCCCGATATGCCGGTTACCATAGGAGGCGTTTCAGGAGGCGGAAACAAATATTTGCGAAAGGTTCTGAACGATGAGACATACCCGTATATCGATGGCATTACGTTTCATCCGTACTACAGTTCAATAACCAACTTTGATGACGGGAAATTTCAGAATTTTCTTAACAGCTATACTATTGCGGCAGATAATCAGGGAGGCTGGCTCGATTCTTACATAACTGAAATGGGCTGGCATCTTGGTACATATACCGAGGAAAAGGTGGCGGAATTTGTTCCAAAGCTTTTTATAACAGGTGATAAAAATGGATACGATGGAGTATATTGGTATCATTTTAGGCCTGCTGATCCTAAAGCGGGGAAATTAGCACTCGTTTCAATAGAAGGTGTACCCCATATGGGATACTATTCATTTGCCCAGTACGGAAACAGAATTAACGGCTCATTCTATATCGGAAATATGAAGCTTGGAGACAATCTTATCGGGCATTTATATGTTCGTGATTTGAAGCCTTTACTGGTTATCTGGGCGACGGACGAAAAGGGTGCGGAATATTCTTTTGGTGATGAAAAGATTAGTCTGTTCAATCAATACGGCGACCCGATAAATTATGATGGTAGAATTGATGTCGGGCAGTCTGTTATATATGTGGAAGGGCTGAGCAAAAACTGGATATATAAGGCTGCAACAGAACAGCTTACTGCTTTTTATGATGAGTTTATCAAAAAATGGGATAACAAATGCGACACATCTGAAATGCAGAATATTAGGGAAAGAATTTGCTTATATCCTGACACTCTTGTAGGAGCAAAGGAACTTTTTGACGCTCATTATGCACTTGGTGATAAATTAATAGAGCAATATAAAAACGGCAGAATTGAGAGTGAAAAAAACCTTGCGTTAATGCTTTGGCAGTTGAATATTCAAGGTAAAAAGCTTGGTGATTATTATGCTTCAAAGGTTTCAAAAACAACGATGACTGTCAAAACCGCAAGTGTTTATTCGTTGGAAAAAGCCGTTCAACAGAAAAAAGGAGAGTATAAAAACGGCGCACTTCGCTTTACTGATAAGATTCTGCGATATGCAAAGCTTTACAGTGAAAGTGCGAAGGATATTTCCGAAAGAGAGGAAAACCCTGCTAAATACGGGCTCGTTTCAAAATATAATCTACTTTCCGAAAAAGTTTACAGATGGGGCAAAATGTTCATTGAGCTTGAAACAGTTGAAACAAACAAAAATATACTTACATATGCCAATCCTTCTACTTTAGAATGCTTCCCGTTAGATACAAAGACTGTAAATTTTACGGTTGAAAACAGACGTGGCGTCGATGTTGAGGGAATAGTTACCGTATATGATGAAGGCGGGGAAAAGGTAACCGAAAGCAAAAACGTATATTTGAAAAACGGTGAGTTGTTATCAGAAAATTTTGATATTATAATTCCTGCAACCCTTACCGCTGGTGAGCATTTTTATAAAATAGTAATTGAAAACAACGGGGAAAAGATAACAGAAAGAACCCTGCCGATTATCGTAAGTAATATCGTTGAGACGAAGCTTGAAGTTGCTCGTACTGTATTTTCGGAGCTTGAAAGTATCGGCGTTAATGTTACTAACGTATCTGATTAAAAACAAAAGTTTAATTTGGTTTTAATACCGCCAAAGGACTGGGATATTGAAGAAGGCAAGGATGTTGAATTGGAGACGAAGGAGTCAAAGTCTATAAAATTCCATGTCAACAGTAAAAAACAGGTTCCCTTCAATGAATATATATTTACAATACAGCTCTACGATGAAAACAACCAGCTTGTTTCAGAAAAGAAGCTACCGCTTGATTTCACAGTATTTATGGAGAATAATGATGTAATAAACGTGAATGAATGGGCTGGGGATATTGCCTCTTGGGCAAATGCGTATCCGATACATATAAATCCGCCAAAAAATCCGGAGAGATTTTCTGATTGGAAGGATAGCAACATTGCTGCACGTTCATATGTTAAGTTTGACAGCCAGAATATGTATGTTCTTGTTGACGTGTTTGACGACTTGCATGCTAACAATACAACTCAGGATGCTGTTTGGTCTTATGACAGTGTTCAGGGAGCGGTTGATACGCTTAACAATAAGTCGAACAACTATGATACTGACGATTTGCCATTTATGCTGGCATACACGGGACAGAGGAAAAACGAAATAATTCTGTCGCCAAGAATTCCGAACGATAAGGGCGAACTGGTTCGAAAATATGAATATTTTGACGGCGAAACAGTAAAGGACCTTCTTAGGATTATCCGTGACAATAAAAACTGCACAACACGCTATTTATACAGAATACCAAAAGAAAAGCTTTATGGCTTGTCGCTTGCAAAAGGTATTGTAGTAGGTTATAATATTAATGTAAATGATGCTGATGCCATCGACCGAGAAAGATATATCCAGTTTACAAGAGGTATTGGTGATGTGCATCGCCCGTTGTACCACGAAAACTTTACTTTTGTAGGGTATGAAAGCGGAATTGCGGCAGATGAAGCTTGCGATTGGGTTGACCTTACGATTAATTTTGATAATAAGTAAAAGTTTCATATCATGAACAAAAGGGAGGATTTCCGTGCGAATTTCAAAAATGTTCAAAAATAAACTTTTTATGAACTTTTTGAAGGTTTATTTTGTACTGCTTATCATACCGATTATCACATTGATGATTGTTTATGTAACGGTATATAAAGACGGAGTTTCGGATATCCTCCTAAGTCAGGAAAGAAGAAGCTTGAAAAGCGTCCGTATAAGTATTGATAATGTTATTAACAGAGTTAATTCATATTATTTTAATTATGTAGCGACAAAAACTGTCCCAAACCTTATTTTGAAAGATACAGTTGAATCAAATATAACACTGTTTGACAATTATCTTAATATGATAATTAACGATGATATTTTGAAGGAAGTAATAATTTTTAATCCTGCCAACGAGAAGATTTACAGCAAGAAAAACATTGTTAATATTGAACACTATTTAAGCATAGAGAGAAATTTCGACAATAACAACGCTGCTTATGCAAAAGATTTCTTTTTTGAGCCGAAAAACGATGCTGTTAAACTTAAACTTCATCTCCCCGATACGGAAGGCGATTTTTTTGTTTATAAAATCGCTTATGAATTTGAAGATGGTGATAGCAGGCTGAATTTTATTTTTCTGCTTGACGCAGGATATTTTGAAAAGGTTTTCGGAAGCGTTCAGGGTGAAAGCTTTTTGCTTTTGAATGATGCTTTATTGATAAGCAAAGGCACGGAGTTTCTTGATAAAATTGATGAAATAAAAATGATAATGGCAAGCAACAAAGATATTCCGTACAAAAAATTCACATTATACAATAAAAAATATGTTGCTTATTCGCTTGTTTCTGAGGAGAACAGTTCTCTTAAATATTATAATATAATTGCTGAGAACGAAGCTTTGCAGAAGCTTAGGACAATAAATCTTATTGTTGTTATTGTTCTTACTTTGATGTTGATTTTGGGGTTTATAATCATACCTTTCGTTGCAAGGCGTAATTATCGTCCGATACAATCTATCGAACATCTTGCCGAAAGTATGAATATTGAGTTTTCGGGTGATATAAATAAGCTAGAAGCGAAATTTTTGGAACTTTCTGACAAAAGCAGTGAAATTTCATCTAAGATTTCGGAGTATAATTTGATTCAGCAGGATTTATGTTTGTTAAAACTGCTTAGAGGCAATTGGACATCATCGGATTTCAGTTTATTTCAGGGCATAATATATAGAGTCGCTTTGTTATCAAGTGATAAACCGGCTGAGCTGCCCGATTTAATAAATGAATGCGAAAATTTATTCTTGAATTACAAAGATTTTGTGCTACATATTTTAGATTCTGACTGTATTGTTTTTTTCCTTAATGATGATGATTTTAAGGCTGCAGAAAAGATAAGCAGTATGAGGAAGCATATAGCCTCTGAAATTGACAGTAATATTATGATTGGCGTTGGACGGCCATACAATGTAGAAAGTATATATGTATCTTACAGTGAGGCAAGGGTTGCCATTGAATATGACAGAGTTTTCGGGCATAGTAGACCTGTTTTTTATGAGGAAATAAATCGTTCATCCAAAGCGACTAAATATCCAAGTGAATTGATAGACAAGCTTAAGCTTCATCTTGTTAATTGTGATTCCGAAGAGACAATGTCCTTAGTGAGCGATCTTATAATCTATATGAAAAATGAAAATATGTCTGTCGAGCTTGTAAGATGTACCAGCTATGAAATTGTAAATATTATAATAAGAGAAACAGCCAAAATCGATTCTGAAGGAACGGGTAGGTTTGATATTCACATTGAGTCTTTTACGAAAATCGATACAATAGAAAGATTTGTAAATATAGTTCAGAATTTCCTGAACTATTATGAAAAAGCACTCGAATATAAAAAACAAGAAAACGAAAAAAACAAAATGAAGGATGTATTGAAGTACATAAGGGAGCATTTTTTTGAAGCTGATTTTTCAGTTTCAATGGTTTCGGAAAAATTCGGTTTTTCAGCTTCCGGATTCAGTAAAAGATTTAAGAATGAAATGGGTTTGAATATAAGTGATTATATTCGTAATTTGCAGATAGATAAATCACAAATGCTACTGATATCAACAAATTTGTCGATACAGGAAATAGCTAATGCAGTAGGTCAACAGGATACATCGAACTTTATACGGAATTTTAAGAAAAAAGTGGGTGTAACTCCGGGTGAATATCGTGTTATAAATAAATAATTGAATTTTCTTAACCGAAATAACATAGTAAGGGTGTTCAAAATGAATAAAATACGAAAAATAAAACACAAGCTTTGCGAGCGTTATCTGAAAAATCCAGATTATGAAAAAGCAAATAATTATATGGATATGCAGGATACATGCGGAAAGTGGAACGACATAAACTATGCTTGCCAAGACAGGCAGATCTGGGAAGCATTGGAGCATTTCACAAGGCTTGGAATAATAGCTGCCGTTTATTTGAAACAAAAAAGTCATGCACAGAAAATGAGCTTGATTAAAGGCTTGTGTTTTTGGTTCGAGGAAAAACGTGAAAACCCGAACTGGTGGTGGAATCAAATTGGTCTACCTGAAAAAATGATTCCTGCGGCTTTAGCGATTTACGATGAGCTTGACATAAACGAGCAGAATCATGTTCTTTCGGTTTTTAACCTTGAAGTAGGTGCATGGGCGACTGCGGCAAACAAAGCATGGCTTGCCAGAAATGTGATAATTCACGGAATTCTAATCAAAAGCATGGAATGTATAAAAAAAGGCAGATTGTTAATGGAGAGTACAGTTTGCATAGCTGATAAAGGAGAAGAGGGAATTCAGAATGATTTCGCTTATGCTCAGCATGGTATGCAGGTGTATAATAACGGATATGGCAAAAGCTTTATTTTAACCATAACGTGGTGGGCTTGGTTTCTTGAAGGAACAGAAGCCGAGTTTAGTGATGAAAGCATTGAATTGCTATCGGATTTTATGCTCAACGGCAATCGTCTTATGTGCAGGTATGATGCAATAGATTTTAGCTCGCAGGGCAGGGAAATTGTGAGAGGTTATAGAAAAAATATTGATTTATCAATGCATGTGTATGATGATGTAATAAATTTACTTGCTGTTTTGGATAAGAGGGACAAAAAGGCTCAGGAGTATCAAAAGCTGTCGGAATATATTAACAGAGAAAGAAACACTTACGGGGCGGAGCATAACAAGATGTTTAACAGTGTAGGATATATGACTCACTTGCGTGATGGTTATTACGCATCTGTTCGTATGGGCTCTGACAAAATCCTCGGCGGTGATGCATTATATGGAACATGTATAAACGGGGAAAACCTGCTGGGAGGTTTTGGGGCATATTTTTTATGTGTATATATGGTTGACGGTTATGAGTATAAAAATATTTTCCCTGTATGGAGTTGGGCACATCTTCCCGGCGTAACCTGTCCGGATGTGGAACTGCCACTCGAAAAAGGTGCTCATATGAAAAGTAAAATGGTGGGCGGTGTTTCCACAGGCAAATATGGTGTTGCGGCTATGGATATGCACGAAGGCTATTCTCATGACGGAGAGGACGTAAGTTTCGGAGGGAAAAAAGCTTGTTTTTTCTTTGATAATGAAATAGTTCATCTTGGCTCACAACTGTACAGTGATTCAAAAAAGCCATTTAACACAACGGTAAATCAATGCCTTTTGGGTTCAGAAGTCATTGTGGACGGTTCTGTGCTTTGCGAAGGAGTGCGTCAATTAAATGCAAAATGTGTAAGTCATAATAATATATGCTATTATTTCCCGAATTCTACGAAAATAATTTTGGATACTTCTATAAAACGAGGAAAGTGGTCACGTATTTCACATGCAGAGGGAGTAAGTGAAGACGAAATAAGCGAAAGACTGTTTCTGTTATATATTCCTCATGACCGCAGTAGTTATGAATATATTGTATATCCTTCTTCGGACAAAAAAGAAATCACAGATACAAATATTGAAATACTACAAAATGATGATATTCAGGCGGTATATCATAAAAAACTGAATTGTTTATGTGCGGTGTTCTATAAAGCAGGCACTTTGAAGTACAAAGATTCTTTGCTTGAAGCTGATGTGCCGTGTGCTATGATTTATGATTTGGAAAAGGATAAAATATTCAAAAATATTTTAGGTGATTAAGTTTGCACAGGTGATGCAAAAGCACAATGAAAGGAGCATATGGATGAGGGAATTGCTTTTTACGGAAGCGAAAAATTTTGAGCTGAAGGAAGTCAGCAGGGAGAATTATAACCAGACAAAGGCGGAAGCTGAAAAATATATGGAGCAGCCTTTGACTGCTGTGAATTATAGTAAGTTTGATTATTTTTACAAAACGGGTAACAGGTCTTTATATGAGCGGGAGTATTTTGAAAGAAGGGGAAGATTGAACGCCTTTGCTCTTCTTAGTCTTACGGAAGAAAATTCTGTTTATATTGAGCAGCTTGAAAACACAATTTGGGCAATTTGTGATGAGTTTGCATGGGCGGTGCCGTCACACATACCTAATGATTTGCCAATGGACAAATATGCAAGCTTTTTGGAGTTGTTTGCTTCGGAAACTGCTTTTGCTCTCAGTGAAATTTATTTTTTGTTGAAGGATAAGCTTTCGGTTAAAGTTGCAAAAAGAATTGAATTTGAAATAAGGCGGCGTGTTATTGAGCCTTTTTTGTCTGACAGACCTTCTTATAGTTGGGAGACGTGCCACATTAACTGGGCTGCCGTATGTGCGGGAAGTGTTGGGGCGACATTTTTATATATGGCAAAAGAGGACGAAATAAAAGCAGCTTTGGAAAAGATAAATACCACAATGCAATGCTATCTTGAGGGATTTGGTTCTGACGGGGCTTGCATTGAAGGCTACTCCTACTGGCGTTATGGCTTTGGTTTTTTTGTATGCTATGCTTCGCTTTTAAGGCAATATACAAACGGAGAATTTAATTGGTTTGCACTTGAAAAGGTTCATAACATAGCAAAATTCCAACAGACTGTTATTCTTAACGGTTCCTACTGTGTGAATTTTTCTGACAGCACACCAAAATTCATGCATAATATTGGGCTTACCTGCTTTTTGCACAGGGAGTATGATGATGTTTTGCTGCAGCCTGCAAATAGAGGCATAGACTTTATTGGGGACTCTTGCCACAGATGGTGCAATTTTATAAGGGATTTTGTATGGGCGGAGGGGTTTGACGAAGTCCGGCAGACAAAAGAAGAACGCACATACATTTTGGATGACGCAGCATGGTATATCAAAAAAACATTTGATTATTGCTTTGCGGCAAAGGCAGGCTGTAATGCGGAATCCCACAATCACAACGATGTGGGAAGCTTTCTTGTACACGCTGGGGATGATGAAATAATATGCGACCTTGGGTGCGGTGAATATACTCACGAGTATTTTTTCTCGGAAACGAGATATAATCATCTTGTCACAAGCTCGAGAGGTCACAGTGTTCCTATTGTTAATGGGGAATTCCAGCAATTCGGTGGTAAATACAAGGGTATAATAAAAGAATTTAATGATAATATGCTTGAAATTGAATTTGCGGAGGCATATGAGGAGGAGAGCTTGAAAAGCTTGAAACGCCGCTTTGAATTTGAAAACAAAAAAATCACTTTAGTTGATAAGTTTGAGCTTTGCAAAGAGCCGAGTGATATAACCGAGCGGTTAATTACAAAGATACAACCTACTTTGCAGGAGGGAAAAGTAATTATAGGTGGAATGTGTTTGGATTATGATGAAAAGCTTTATTCATGCGAGGTGAATTCAGAAGAATATATTAATCATAGACGTGAAAAAGCCGTTGCATATTTAATTGATTTCAAATTGATAAAATCACAAAAAAATGTTTGTTTTATTTTAACCTTAAAATTAAACAATTCGTGAATTTTGCCTTGTCTGCGGTTTTCGCTGACAAGGCATTTTTATTAAGGAAGCACTGAGGTAATTATATGGTTTTTGAATATTGCCGAGCAAATTCGGAAGGAGTAAATCCTGTTGCTTTTTTGAAAACCTTGCTGAAACGATAGATGCTGTTAAATCCAACTGCTTCTGCAACATTTGTAATTGAATAATAATCACTCAAAAGAATGTCCTTTGCTTTTTCAATCCGTATTGTTTGTATATATTTCATAGGTGAAACGTTATAGATTCCTGTAAATATTTTTCTGAAATATATCGTGCTGATGCAGGATATTTTTGATAATTTTTCATTACTTAAATCTGGGTCGTTATAATACTCTTCAATATATTTTAATGAAGGCTTTATAACGTCATATTTTTTTGTAAGCCTGTAGTCTGGTAATTCAGTATCTGATAATTTAGCTAATATCTCATACAAGCCTGATAAGCATTTTAGGGTGTAGGAGGTTTTTTTGAATACCCATAACGGTTCTATACGATTAAATATATGTACAAATTCGGCATTATTGGGCACCGCAAAGCTTTTTATACTGCAATTAACAATAGATTCCGATTCAAATTCAATCATAACACATTCTCCGGGTTCTGAACAAATATAACTATAAGAAGCTCCCTTTGGAAGCATGATTATATGGTTCGAATCAGATATATAGCTTTTATTATCAGAGCAATATTCTGTTCTTCCGGAAGTTTTAATCGCTATTGCGTTTCTTTCCCTGTTGTTTTTATGTACTTTTTGAAATGGAGTAACATTAATCCTATTAACTGCACAAACTTTATTAACTATCAAATCAGACAAATCGTAAATATCCATATTTATCACCCCGTAATTTAATTATATAATAAAATGATAGGTTTGTAAATAATTTAGTATCAAAAACGACAAATAATATCATCACAGACATTTACAAAAAACAAGCTTGATTATATACTGAATTTAGAAGGTTAGTTGCAGAAAAGTGAAAGGAATGATTGGAAAATGAAAGCATCATTTGCAAAACAGGAAGCACCGTTGATTGTTGACGTTATCCGCGAAAGAAATACAAGAGATGTTATTGCTGTCATCAGAAATGGGCAGTATGACGGAGCCATGGGATATGATTTGCATTTATCGTGCCTTGATGAGCAGTACAAAAATGTGGAAGCGTTGAAAGCTATGATAAATTCAACCTCGAAGCCAATATTGGCTCTTAACTATAATCAAACATACAGCTATGAAACATATAGAACTTCTGAAGAAGAGCGTATAAATCTTCTGATTATGGCGGCGGAGGCAGGTGTTTCAGCGGTGGATTTACAGTCGTATTCCTTTGATTATGATACAAGGGAATACTTTCAGGAGGAGTTTGCAACAGATGATATGCTTTTTGCTGTTGCAAAGCCGAAAGAAATAGCGTTAAATCCGCAAGTTGTACGAAAACAAAAAGAACTGATTGAACGATTACATTCCATGGGCACAGAGGTATTGATATCATGCCATACAAAAGTTCCTTTGAATTGTGAGCAGGTTGTTTCGTTGGCTTTAGAACTTGAAAAAAGAAATCCTGATATTATTAAAATTGTTACCACTTGCGAAAACGACCAACGGCTTGTAGAAGCATTCAGAACAATGGTCGAGTTAAAAAAAGTAATAAAAAAATCACGAATTCATTTTCATTGTGAAGGCGAACAGGGGAAATTAACAAGAATAGTTAACCCTATGCTGGGTGCGTATATTATTTTCTGCATAGACAGATATACGCAAAGCAGTAATTATGGTCAGCTTCACCTGAAAACTATTATTGACGCTTTTAGAACACTTGATTGGAAATAAGGAGGGTATTATATGGAAACTAAAAAAATAATTTTTACAAAACCAAAAACTGCACAGCTTATGGAAACAGAAGTCAGTGAATTGGGCTCCGATGATGTGTTGGTAAAAATGGAATACACTGTTATCAGTGGCGGTACTGAAAGGGCATGTATTATGGGCATGGAAAACACACCGCAATCCTTTCCAATGTCTCTTGGCTATTGCGGAATAGGTCATGTAAGTGATATGGGCAATGACGTTACAAGCCTAAAAGTAGGGGACAGAGTTTTGGTTTATCACGGGATTCATTCTCAATACAATGTTGTTAAACAGGAGCAGTTGACAAAGGTTGAGGATAATACGATACCTTCTGTTGAGGCAGCATTTGTAATTATTGCATCGATGTCACTCGGAGGTGTAAGAAAAACGAAAATTGAAATAGGGGAAGCTGCAATGGTTATGGGACAGGGTATTCTTGGCGTTTTTGCAACGCAGCTATGTCGCCTGAACGGTGCAAACCCTGTAATTGCGGCGGATTTGAATGAGCATAGAAGAAAGCTTGCACTTAGTATGGGTGCAGATTATGCTTTTAACCCTGTTGACAAGGATTTTGTGGAAAAGGTAAAAAAAGTAACGCACGGCAAAGGCGTAAATGCAACGATTGAGGTTACGGGGATTTCCGCTGCAATGAATCAGGCACTCGAATGCTCTGCTATGATGGGAAGAATTGCATTGCTCGGCTGTACAAGAGTTTCAGACTCCTCTGTTGATTATTATCAACAGGTGCATAGGCCTGGTATATCCTTGATAGGGGCACATAATTTTGTCAGACCAAAATATGAATCATATCCTCATCACTGGACGCATCATGATGATTGCCGTGCTTTATTAGGCTTAATATCAACAAAAAGGCTTAATGTTTCGGCTATTATTTCCGAAATAGTTTCCCCAGAAGATGCACCGGAGATTTACAAAAGACTGGTTGAGGATGTGAATTTCCCGGTAGGTGTGGTGTTTGATTGGAAAAAAATCAATGAATAAAATAAAAATTGGGCAAATTGGAATTGGTCATAATCATGCCGAGGGTAAAATGAATGCTGTGCGTAATTTCCCTGAAATTTTTGAAGTGATAGGCATTGCGGAGACAGACGATAAATGGCTTGAAAAGAGAGGAAGCCTCAATGCATACAACGGTTCGGAATTTATGAGCATTGAAAAGCTTATTGCAAAAAAGCCTGATGCCATTTTAGTGGAGACAGATGTGTGGACGCTTGTCCCAAACGCACAAAAATGTATTGATGCCGGTATCCATGTGCATATGGATAAACCTGCCGGGGAAAATATTGAGGAATATAAAAAAATGCTCGATGATGCAAAATGCAAAAACCTTATCGTTCAACTTGGATATATGTATCGGTATAATCTGGCAATTAAACGATGTATGGAGGCGGTGAAAAGCGGAGAATTAGGGGAAATATTTGCAATAAATGCTGAGATGAGTATGCAACATTCGCCCGAGTACAGACAATGGCTTAATCATTTTAAGGGTGGAACGATGTATATTTTCGGATGTCATCTAATTGACCTTATTGTATATATGCTTGGCAAGCCTCAAAGTGTTGTCAGCTTTAATAAAAAAACAGGTTTTGATGGCGTTTTTTCAACGGACAATGGCTTTGCAGTTTTAAACTATAAGAATACAACAGCCAAAGTGACAGCTGCATCAGTGGAAATCAACGGTTGGGGCAGACGGCAGTTTGTTGTATGTGGAAGCAAGGGTACGATTGAAATAAAACCGTTTGAATTGCCTACTATAATGACACTTTCGACAGCTGATACTGTTTCAAATGCATATGCTGACTGTAAAGAAATTATAAGCGTTCCAGAAACAGAACAACGTCATAGGTATGACGATATGATACTTGATTTCGCTAAAATGATAAAAGGGGAAAAAGTAAATCCCTTTTCATATGAGCATGAGCTTTTGGTTCAGGAAACGCTTCTGGCTGTCTGTGGTTTTACAATGAAAGAAAATGATTAATATAAAAGGAGATTGATTTATTATGAAAGCAATGCTTGTTGACGAAAGTAAAAACCTTGTATGGTCTGATGTCGCAAATCCTGTTATGAAAAGCGATGAAGTTATTGTTGAAATATATGCAGCTGCACTGAATCGTGCCGACCTTTTGCAAAGACAGGGGAAATATCCTTCTCCTGAGGGCTGCCCGGAATGGATGGGGTTGGAAATATCTGGCGTGATAAAAGAAATTGGCTATGAGGCAAAGGAAAAAAGCAATTGGGAAATTGGGGATAAGGTATGTGCTTTATTAGGCGGCGGTGGCTATGCGGAGCTTGTCTCAGTAAAATACGATATGCTTATGCCTGTCCCAAAGGGTCTGACGATGGAGGAAGCGGCGGCATTGCCCGAAGCTTTTGCAACGTCATACCTGAATTTGTTTATTGAAGGGAAGCTAAAAGCAGGGCAGACAGCATTTGTTCCCGCAGGTGCAAGCGGACTTGCCAGCGTTGCCATTCCATTGGCTAAAGCATTTGATGCAAAGGTGATTACCTCCGTTTTGTCCGATGAAATTGCGGACTCAATAAAGCATTTAGGTGCGGATATTGTAATAAACAGCAGCAAACAAGATGTTGCGGAAATACTCGAACAACAGTTAAAAGACGGGCATCCTGTTAATGTGGCAATGGATTGTCTGGGCGGTAAAATGTTGGGTGATAGTCTTCCTTTTATGGCACATGGAGGTTACTGGATATTAATATCAACCTTGGCAGGAATAACAACCGAAATAAGCTTACGACCATTGCTTACAAGAGGTGTTCATCTTGTGGGTAGTATGCTCAGAAACCGCACGCCTGAAATGAAAGCTTATATCCTAAATGAACTTGTCAAAAATGTGTGGCCCAAGATAGAAGCAGGTGCAATAAAGTCAACAATTCACAAGGTTCTTCCCATAGAAAAAGCGGAGGAAGCACATGGAATACTGGAAAGAAGTGAAAATGTCGGCAAGGTGGTACTTGCAATCAAAAATAATAATTATAACAAATCTTGCTAAAATTTTTTGACAGGTGAACAATATGATTGAAATTTATTTTATAACAGCACAAAAAATACTTGTAATGCTTATTTTTATAGCGGTAGGTTTTGTTATGAGAAGAAACGGAAAATTGCCGGAGCAAGGCGGAAAGGCATTGTCTGTATTGGAAACAAATCTGTTTCTTCCTTCTTTGATATTTCAAAACTTGTCGGCGAATTTCACATCTGAGACAATAAAATCTTATCTTGTTTCATTTGCTATTGGCATTTGCTTTTTAGCAGTAATAGTGATTATTGCAAGGCTGCTTTCCATACCGTTCGGGAAGACAAAAGAGAATAGAAATTTGTACACTTATATATTTGCATTTTCCAATTACGCATATTTTGGTTATCCTGTCATTGAAAGCGTTTTTGGGACTGAAATGCTGGCTAATACCATTATATTTGCTGTTCCGTTTACAATAACGATATTTACATATGGGGTTCATTTGCTTACGGGTGATGGGGAAGATGAGAAAACCTCGGTTCTTCAACGACTAAATATATTGTTTTCTCCTGTAATTATCGCAGTCGTGCTTGGAATTATATTCGGCTTAACATCGATACATATACCGAAAGTTATTTCGAGTACGCTTGCAATGTCGTCAAGCTGTATGAGCCCTGTGGCAATGATTCTTACAGGCTTTGTTCTTGCTGCTTTTCCTTTTGGCGAATTGTTTAAATCTAAATTATCCTATTTAATATCTTTTATACGTTTGGCAATTATTCCGACCTTATTTGGAATTATATTATGGTTTGTCGGATTAAGAGGAGAAAATTATATTATACCGGTCATTATTTCGGCAATGCCGGTAGGTATGAATGTTGTTATTTTTGCGGAAGCAAAGAACAAAGACAGCAAAAACAGTGCAAGAATTTGTTTTATTTCATATGTTTTATCACTGTTGACTATTCCTGCTGTTTTTAGTGTATTATCATATGTAAATTAGAAAAAACTTTGAATAATAATGGGAGGATAATTGAATGCCTTGCGAAACGAAAAAACAATATGACGTGGCGGCATATATTTGGCCGGCATATACGGGAACCGATTTAAGAACAAGAATGTTTTGGGAGGAAGGAATCGGTGAGTGGCAATCCGTGAAAAATGCTCGCTGTAAATTTGAGGGGCATTCATGGCCGAGAAAGCCTGTTTGGGGTTATGTGAATGAAGCAGACCCTTGCGTTATGGAGATGGAAATTGAAGCGGCAACTGAGCATGGAGTCAATGTGTTTATTTATGACTGGTATTGGTACGATAATCGTCCGTTTCTTGAAAATTGTCTGAACGAGGGCTTTTTGAAGGCGAAAAATAATGGGAAAATAAAATTTTATATTATGTGGGCAAACCATGATGCCAATTATACTTGGGATATCCGCAATTCCAATCTTGAAAACGTAACTATCTGGGGAGGAGCTGTTGACCAAAAACAATTCCGTATTGTTGGAAAACGGTTGATAGAACAGTACTTTCTTCATCCGTCATACTATAAAATTGACAATAAGCCGGTGTTTAGCATCTATGATATTTCAAAGCTTATCAATGGTTTGGGTGGCATAGAGAATACAAGGCGGGAAATAGCTTGGCTACAAAATGAAGCGTTAAAGGCAGGGCTTTCGGGCGTTCATATGCAGGCTGTTAAATGGGGTGATATCCCGATGAACTTATCGGGAGTTGATGGCGATGTTACCGCTTCTTTTATTGATTTGTTAAAGGATTTGAATTGCTTTTGTTCTTTGACACATTATCAATTTGTGCATTTTACTAATATTGACAGGAATTATGCAGATATTATTCCTGATGTTGAAAAAGAATGGAAAAAAATACGCAATATCTATAAAATACCGTATTTCCCTCATGTGTCTGTGGGTTGGGATAATAATCCTCGCTTTCAAGGCTTTCGTGCAGGTATCGTTAAGGGAAATACGCCAGAGGAGTTTGAAAAAATGCTGCGTCTTGCCAAGGATTATTCTGACGCAAATAATTCAGTGCCACTTATTACAATAAATAGTTGGAATGAGTGGACGGAAAGCAGTTATTTGCAACCCGATGATTTATATGGTTATGGTTATTTGCAAGCAATAAAGCGTGTTTTTAAGTAAAGTTTATTGCGGATTTAATGATGCTTTTCAAACAGTGCCTGCTGCTGTTTCCATTGTGAGGTGCGGATTTGAGGAGTCACTTTCTGAAATGACAAAATATAGAAGGCGAATTGTCCCTAAAAACAAAGCGGACAGCTTTCTTCCTGTAATTTTAAATGATTATATGAACTACCTTATCATACCTATTATTTTGATGCAAACACAGGGAACCCCCTCTTTGGAAAAACACACCAAGGTTATTCAGACAATTCGATATGGGCACGTGGACAGGCATGGGAATATATGGTTTTATACTGAGTTACATACATACAAAAGATCAAAAGTTTCTGAAAGAAAGTCTTCCCTTTAAAAAAATAAGCCGTAGATTAAGTAAGAACCCAACTACCATTTCAAGGGAAGTACGCAAATACAGTTCAGAGGTCGCTGCCGGCTACCCGGGTTTCCCTTTAAGAGATTGTTTTCGGTTATAAAGATTGCATCTCGAATTACAAAATGGCTTCTCGTGTTTCAATTCACTGCCGCTGATACTTTGGATAGTATTTTTACACCAAAATTAAAAGTTTTGGGAAGATAAATACCCAAATCAACCCCAAAATTAAATTTATTTCATATATTTTAAATCTAAATGATAAAGCAAAAGGCTCTGTGTAAAAAACCACAGAGCCTTCAAAACCTTTAAAATGGCAGGGGTGGAGGGAATCGAACCCCCACCAGTGGTTTTGGAGACCACTGTGATACCACTTCACTACACCCCTATATTTAATTGTACAACAACGGTTTTGGAGAGCGTTGCTCTACCAACTGAACTATACTCCCTATTTGCAACGAAGTAAATTATATAATATTTTTGATATTATGTCAATAGTTTTTCAGAAAAATACTTGACATTACTCCAAAAATATGATAAATTAGTAAAAAAAGGGGAGTTTGTGTTTACAGACTGAGAGGAAACTAAAAGTTTCGACCCTATAACCTGATTTGGATAATGCCAACGTAGGGAGATAACATTGATTTTAATTGATGGGATACGCCTTATTTAGGCGTATCCCATTTTGAATAAAGGGAGTGTATAAAGTTTATGGAAAAAAAGGTAACAAATTTTAGCCAACTTTTGTTATGGTTTGGTGCTGCTGTTTCGATAGCAGAAATTTTAACAGGTGCATTAATTGCGCCGCTTGGAATGGGAAAAGGTATTGCCGCAATTTTAATAGGGCATATTATTGGTTGTGTGGTGCTTTATTTTACAGGCTTGATTGGAGCTCAAAGCAAGCTTTCCGCAATAGAATCAACACAAATTTCCTTTGGGAAATATGGTTCATATGTTTTTTCCGTTTTGAACATTTTGCAGCTTGTTGGTTGGACTGCGGTTATGATTATCAACGGTGCAAAGGCATTTGATGTTGTAACCAAGAGTGCAATTAATTTTCAGAACGAAGCCTTGTGGTGTGTTTTGATTGCGGTTTTAATTGGCTTGTGGGTTATTGCGGGAATAAAAAATCTTTCTGTTGTGAACATTTTTGCAATCGGCTTGCTTTTCATATTTACTGTGATTTTGAGCTTCAAGGTTTTTAGTGGTTCGCAAACATCATCTGTAATAACAGATGCCATAACCTTTGGCGGAGCAGTGGAGCTTAGCGCTATTATGCCACTTTCATGGCTGCCTCTTATATCGGATTATACATCTCACTTGAAGAAAGAAAAATCAGGCACGGTTTCAAGCGTTGGTGGATATTTTATTGGCAGCACGTTTATGTACATAATTGGCTTGGGTGCTGCACTTTTTGCAGGGAATTCCGATATTACACAGATTTTGCTTGCAAGCGGACTTTCTGTTGTTGCGTTGGTTATAGTTATTCTTTCAACAGTAACCACAACGTTTTTGGATGTATATTCCGCAGGTGTCAGCTTCTTTAATATAAGCAAAAAAATCAGCATAAGGGCATACGCTCTTATAGTCTGCTTCGTTGGTGCTATAATTGCAATATTTGTGCCTATAACTCAGTATGAAAATTTTTTGTATCTTATAGGCTCCGCCTTTGCGCCACTTTTTGCAATATTGATTACCGATTATTTTATATTTAAAAAGCATAATATAGACAGCAAAAAAATGTGGAATGTGAAGAATTTAATAATTTGGGCAATCGGCGTTTTTGGATACAGAATGTTAATGCAATATAATTCCCCGATTGGCATTACTTTGCCGATAATGCTTGGAATTTCTATTTTATGTGTTATAATAGATACAATAACTGTTATAATAAATAATGGGAGAACTTAAAATGTTTGAAAAAATCTTAGAAAATGTGAAGGTAAAATCTCCGCTTGTGCATAACATAACAAATTATGTTACTGTAAATGATTGCGCCAATATAGTTTTGGCAATTGGTGGCTCGCCGATAATGTCTGACGATATATCGGAGGTGGAGGAGATAACCTCAATTTGCAGTAGTTTGGTTATTAATACCGGCACTCTTGGAACGCAGGTTAATTCAATGCTTCTTGCAGGTAAAAAGTGCAATGAACTTTTACACCCTGTGGTTTTAGACCCTGTTGCGGCAGGTGCATCTAAGCTTCGCACTGAAACGGTGTATAGATTATTAGATGAGGTTAAATTTTCGGTTATCAGGGGCAACATTTCCGAAATAAAGACAATATATGCAGGAAGCGGCACAACAAGAGGTGTTGACGCAGACGAGGCTGATGCTGTCAGTGAGGATAACATAGACGGCATTGTTAAGCTTGCAAAGGAGCTTAGCAAAAGGACGAGTTCTGTTATTTCTATATCCGGAGCAATTGATATTGTGGCGGACGAAAGTAAAGCTTATGTAATTAAAAACGGACACCCGATTATGTCTAAAATAACTGGCACCGGTTGTATGCTTACAGCTTTGATAGGCGCTTTTTGCGGTGCTAATTATGATAGTATATTGGAAAGCACATCTGCCGCTGTTTGCAGTATGGGGCTTTGCGGTGAGCTTGCCTATGAAAAAATGATTAAAACAGATGGAGGAACACTTTCTTTCAGAACGTATTTGATTGATTATATCAGCAAGCTGACCCCTGAAATGTTAGATGGAGGAATGAAAATTGAAGTTAGATAAAGGCACAATGCTGCTTTATGTTGTAACTGACAGAACGTGGATTGGCGATAATTCACTAATAAATCAAATTGAGGATATTATAAATGCCGGTGCAACCTTTGTTCAGCTTAGGGAAAAGGATATGCCCTTTGATGAATTTGTTGCAGAGGCTAAGCAGATTAAAAAAATATGCGAAAAATATAAGGTTCCCTTTGTGATAAACGATAATGTGGAGGTTGCAATTGCAGTAGATGCAGACGGTGTTCACGTTGGACAAAGTGATATGGATGCATTGAAGCTTAGAAAATTATTAGGAGAATCAAAAATTATCGGAGTTTCCGCAAGCACGGTGGAGGACGCAATAATAGCGCAGAAAAGCGGTGCGAATTATATTGGTGTGGGTGCTGTGTTTTCAACCTCAACCAAGCTTGATGCAAACAACGTAAGCCATGATACTTTAAAGAAAATATGCGAAAGCGTAACCGTTCCCGTTGTTGCAATCGGCGGAATAAATGAGGATAATATTATGAATTTAAGTGGTACAGGTGTGGACGGTGTTGCTGTAATATCAGCTATTTTTGCTAAGGAAGATGTATCTAGCGCCACAAAACAGCTTTTAAATCTTTCGAAAAGTATGGTGAGCAGATGAAGAACAATGTTATAACAACGGAAGAAACGCAAAGCGTTTCAATACACTGTTTCAACGGAGTTATATTCGACCTTGACGGCACACTTTTGGACTCTATGGAAATCTGGGCAAATATCGGCGAGGAATTTTTACTTATAGAAGGCATAAATCCACCTAAAGACTTAAATAATCATTTGAGAACAATGAGTATGTATCAGGCAGGGGAATATATGGTTAAAACCTTTAAGCTTCCTTATTCCGTTCATGAATGTATGGATAGAATTGCAAAATTGGCTGATGATAAATATGAATTTCATGTTCAGTTAAAGCCTTATGTTTTGGATTATCTGAATTATTTAAAAAATCAAAATGCAAAAATGTGCATTGCCACCGCATCCGAAAAATATCATGTGGAGGCGGCACTTAAACGCCTTAATGTTTTTAATTATTTTGATTTCATTTTAACTTGCAGTGAGATTGGAAGTGGCAAGGATGACGAGAAAATATTTTTAGACTGTGCTAAAAAATTAGGCACTGCTCCCCAGGATATTGCAGTGTTTGAGGATTCTCTTTATGCAATTAAAACAGCAAAGGGTGCTGGCTTTTATACTATAGGCATATATGACGAATGGTCTGACGGGGATAATGAAGAGATAAAAGGGGTTTGCGATAAATATATCACAAGCTTTAAGGAGATGCTGGTATGAAAAAAGTATTAACAATTGCAGGCTCGGATTGCAGTGGAGGAGCAGGTATACAAGCGGATATTAAAACAATAACTGCCCACAAAATGTATGCAATGAGCGTAATCACAGCTTTAACAGCTCAAAATACAACAGGGGTGTTTGGTGTAATGGATATTTCTGCTGATTTTGTTGCGGCACAGATAGATGCTGTTATGACGGATATATTTCCTGATGCAGTTAAAATAGGAATGGTTTCCTCACCTGAAATTATTGAGGTTATTGTGCAAAAATTAAAGGAATACAATGTTAAAAACATAGTGGTGGACCCTGTTATGGTTTCAACCAGCGGAAGCAAGCTTTTAAGCGAAGGTGCTATGGACGCTTTAAATAGCAAGCTTTTGCCTCTTGCAACTATTATAACTCCAAACATTGCAGAGGCGCAGTGCCTTAGTGGAATAAGCATAAAAACGGCGAATGATATGATTAAATCCGCAAAAATTATTAATAAAAATGTTTTAATTAAAGGTGGACACTTGAAGGATTGCGCAGATGATTTATTATATTTTAATGGTGCGGTTACATGGTTTAAGGGTGAAAAGATACATAATCCCAATACTCATGGAACGGGCTGTACGTTATCCTCGGCAATTGCGTGTAATTTGGCTGAAGGGCATGATATTAAGGCTTGCATACAAAATGCAAAAAACTATATAACAGGCGCACTTAAAGCAAATTTAGATTTAGGCAGGGGAAGTGGGCCTCTTAACCATTGCTATTTAATTTGAAAAACAGTATGCAGTGTTTTTATACTGCATACTGTTTTTTTTTATTGCATAGAAAATTGCTAAATTTCTATGCAATAAAAAACATTGAATTATTCCTTGGCAAATGCTTACGGCTTCGCACCTAAAGCGCCAGCGGCGCTTTGTTCTTGGTAAATTCGTATGTGTTGATTTTAAGCTGGCTTTTTAAATTATCAATTATTGATGTTTTTTAATTTAATAATCCTTAATAAGTAATGCTCTGATATATCCCTTATCCTTAGTGGTGGAATCTATATAAAAGCCTCTGCCGTAATAAAAATGTACCAGCGATTCTATTTTAGAGCCTGTGTGTAGCTGCAGATGCTTAATGTTAAGTGATTTCATTTGCATATCAACCATATTCATCAGCGCTTTGCCAATGCCTAAGTTCTGATAATCAGTACTTACGCCGAATCTGCTTAGGTAGCCTGTATCTCCTTTAATCTCAACTCTAACACTGCCCACAACCTTATCGTCTAAAAATGCTACAAGCACTATTTTGTTTTTAATGTCATTTTCAATTTGCTCTTCCGTTTCGGTAAGAGCATCGATTGTTTCAAGCCCTGCCAATTCAGCGTATTTTAAAAAGGCGCTGTGGGTTATGTTTGCAATATCTTTTATATCATTTTTTTCAGCTAAACGAACAGTAAAGCCCTTGTATTGCGAATCTGTCATATTTATGCCATTAGCCTTTCAGGCTCACAAATTTTCATAAAACTTTTGACCTACTCCAAATCGTGAGCCGGATAAGGCGTATAAATTGTCATATGCACCAATGGGTTTCGCCCAAGTCAAAAACTATCGCAGGTGCAATAAAGTCAAGGTTGGAAGCCTGAAATTTTCTTTCAGACTTCACTATCCTTTCATTAATGTTGCCATAACTGCTTTTTGCACATGAAGCCTGTTTTCCGCTTCGTCAAAAACAACGGAAAAGGTTGAATCTATAATTTCCTCGGTCATTTCATAGCCTCTGTATGCAGGCAGACAGTGTAGGAATATTGCATCGTTCTTTGCGTGGGAAAATAGCTCATTGTTAATTTGATAAGGCATAAAAATTTCAATCCTCTTTGCCTTTTCATCCTCCTGCCCCATGCTAACCCATGTGTCTGTATATACCGCATCGGCATTTTTGATTGCTTCAACAGGGTCGTGTGTTTGTGTAATGCTTCCGCCTGTTTTTTTAGCTTGCTCAGCCGCATTTTCCATAATTTCTGCGTTGCATTCATACCCTTTTGGCGTTGCTACAGAAAAATTCATACCAACCTTAGCGCAAGCCTCTGCAAGGGAATGGGTAACGTTGTTTCCGTCACCGATATATGCAAGCTTTAAGCCTTTTAATTTGTTTTTATGCTCATAAATTGTGAATAAATCTGCAAGTGCCTGGCATGGGTGATGATCGTCGGTCAATCCATTTATAATCGGAATGGTACCGTATTTTGCCAAATCGCAAACGTCGCTTTGCTTAAAGGTTCTAATCATAATTCCGTCTAAATATCTGGAAAGCACATTGGCAGTATCGTAAATTGTTTCCCCTCTGCCCAGCTGAATATCCGAAGAGCTTAAAAACAGCGGATTTCCTCCTAATTGCTGCATTCCAACCTCAAAGGAAACGCGGGTTCGTGTTGAGGATTTTGCAAAAATCATACCAAGAGACTTACCTTTTAACAAATGGTGTTCCACACCCGATTTTTGTTCCTTTTTTAATTTTTCAGATAGGGTTAACAATCCTTCGAATTCTTCAACTGTTAAATCCGCAATTGTAAGTAAATGTTTCATAATTATGACCGCCTTTCAAACACGTAAATTTTAAAACAAATATTAAAGCAGAGGTTCTAAAACTTCTATAAATTTATCCACATCGTCTTTTGTGATGATAAGTGGAGGAAGAAGCCTCAAAATGGAGGTGCCGACAACACCGCAAAGATATCCTTTGTTAAAAAGCTGGGAACTTATTTTTTTGGCATCAATATTAAGTTCAATGCCAATCATAAGCCCCATTCCGCGAATTTCAATTATTTTATCCGAATTCATAAGCTGAAGCTTGCGCTTGAAATAATTTCCCATGTTAAAGGAATTCTGAACAAGGTTTTCACTTTCCAAGGCTTCAAATACTGCAAGCCCCGCCATGCAAGCAAGAGGATTTCCACCGAAAGTGGTGCCATGATCGCCCGGTTCAAAGGCGCAAAATTTTTCTTTTGCACAAACTGCACCAATTGGCACACCACCGCCCAATGCCTTTGCAAGGGTGAATATATCCGGTTCTATGCCAAAATGCTCATATCCGAAAAGTGTTCCTGTTCTGCCCATTCCTGTTTGAACCTCGTCGAAAATTAAAATAATATTCTTTTCATGACAAATTTTTCGTGCCTCATGTAAAAATTCCGCAGTAAGGGGTTTAACGCCACTTTCGCCTTGAATAACCTCAAGCATAATGGCAACGGTGTTTTCGGAAACTGCATTTTTAAGAGCTATAATATCATTTGCATCAACGTGAATGAAGGTTGGCGTTAGGGGTTTATAAGGCTTTTGATATTTAGTCTGCCCTGTTGCCGCAACTGTGGCAAGGGTTCGTCCGTGAAATGAATTTGTTAGTGTTATAATTTCATTTTTATGCGGAGTTCCTTTTTTGTATGCGTTAATTCGTGCAAGCTTAATTGCACCTTCGTTTGCTTCTGCTCCTGTGTTTGCGAAGAAAACTCTGTCCGCACAGGAATTTTTGACGATTTTTTTTGCAAGAAGTGCCTGATTTTCAACATAATAAAGGCTGGAGGTGTGCAGAAGCTTGTCAATTTGATTGTGCAGAGCATCTGTTAATATTTTGTTATGATGCCCTAAAGCGTTGACCGCAATTCCTCCCATAAAATCTGCATATTTTTTGCCGTCAGTTGCATATAAATACATTCCTTCCCCTCGTTCAAAGCAAACGGGAGTTCTGTCTCCGAATGTGTTCATATAGTATTGTTTATCCAAGCTAATAACTTTTTGCAAATCCATAGGATCACTCCTTTTTTTATAATTATACAATATTTTGCATAAAAATGCAATAGTTTAATTAAATTCAAATATGTCGGTTTCACCAAACATTTTAGTTATAGCTTGGCGAAGTCCGTCATTTTCAACACTTTTAAGATAAGCATCCTGCTTTACTATTTCGTTTGCGGCAATTCCCGCTTGCATAACAATGTCCATATCTGTATAAATATTAGCAATTTTAAATTCGGGCAAGCCATGCTGGCGTACCCCGAAAAACTCACCTGGCCCTCTTATTTCCAAATCCTTTTGGGAAATAACAAAGCCGTCATTTGTTTCAACCATAATTTGCATACGCTTATTTGTTATTTCACTTTCCAACTGTTTGTATAAGATACAATAGGATTTCCACTGACCGCGCCCAACCCTGCCTCGAAGCTGATGCAGTTGAGAAAGCCCGAAACGCTCTGCGTTTTCAACAACCATAACGCTTGCATTGGGAACGTTAACTCCAACCTCTATAACCGTTGTGCTGACCAAAACGTCTATTTCTCCATTTGCAAAGAGCCTCATAATTTCGTCTTTATCCTTTTGCTTGGCTTTGCCGTAAATAAGCCCAACCCTATGATTTTTAAAAATGTTTTGCTTTAAATCTTCAGCAAAGGAGGTTACTGATTTAAGTGATGAATTTTCGCTGTCCTCAACCAAAGGGCATACAATATAAATTTGACGTCCTTCCTTAATTTGCTTTAGCATAAAGCTGTTAATTCTGGTTCGCATATCCTCGCCAACTGTAAAGGTATCTACTTTTTTTCTGCCGGGTGGAAGCTCGTCTATTGTTGAAATATCAAGCTCTCCGTATAAAATAAGCGCCAAGGTTCTGGGAATGGGTGTTGCAGTCATAACAAGCATATGTGGAACGTTTCCTTTTGTGGCAAGAGCGGCACGCGCCTTGACTCCAAATCTGTGCTGTTCGTCTGTTATAACAAGGGCAAGATTTTTAAATTCAACATTTTTTTGTATCAGCGCATGAGTGCCGATAACAATATCCACACTGCCGTTTGAAATTTTTTCGTAAATCTCATTTTTTTGCTTTGGTGTTTGGCTTCCCGTAAGCAGTTCGATTTTGATATTTTCATTTGCCAAAATACTTATAAAAGTTTCATAATGCTGCATGGCTAAAATTTCGGTAGGCGCCATCATTGCCGCTTGTTTTCCGTTGCGCACCGCAATTAGCATACTGATTGCCGCAACTATCGTTTTTCCCGAGCCGACATCTCCTTGAGTAAGCCTGTTCATTGGAGATGTTTTTTTAAAATCTTCAACTATTTCGGAAACTACTCTTTTTTGTGCGTTGGTTAGTTGGAACGGAAGTTTTTTGATGAATTCATCGGAAATATTGTCATAAAGCGACGTGCTTTGGAGTTTAACACGTCGCTGTTTTAAAAGTTTAAGACCTAATTGCAGATATAAAAGCTCCTCGAAAACCAATCGTTTTCGAGCAAAATTAAATTTTTCGAAATCCTCGGGAAAGTGAATGTTTGAAATGGCATAATCAATTCCACAGAGGGTATATTTTTCACGCAGATAATCAGGCAATTGCTCGGGAATTTGGCCAACATACTGCATACAATTTTCCATTGCTATTTGAAAAACCTTTTGAGTGAGGGAAGCCGTAAGAGGATAGATGGGAACAATTCTGTTGGTGAACTTGCCGTTTTCGCACCGTTCAAACACAGGATTTCGCATTTCAAGTCTGTCGTTTTTAATGCTTACTTTTCCGTAAAATATGTATTCGGCGGAAACATCAAAGCTTTTAATAAGCCAGCTTTGATTAAACCAACTGATAAAAACATTGCCTGTTAAATCTGAAACTGTAACACGCTGAATGTCAAGGCCACGCCTTATATGCTGATTTTTAAGGGTGGAGAATGGATATGCTTTAATACAAACGCTTTCTCCGTCCTTGATATTCATAATGCTTTTGATTTTGGACCTATCCTCGTAATCACGAGGATAGAATGTTAGCATATCGTAAACCGTAAATATGCCGAGCCTGTTAAAAAGCTTGGCACGCTTTGCTCCAACAGATTTTATGGTGCTGATGTCGCTATTCATAGGCTTACTCCACTGAAATTATATAGTAATAAAGCGGCTGTCCTCCAAAATGCATTAAAACATCTAATTTAGGGTATTTTTCTTTTATGACTGCACAAAGCTCCTCTGACTGCGCCTCGCTTATATCACTACCGAAAAATATTGAAATAACGGCAGAATCATCATCTGCAAGGCTTTCAACCACTTGAAGAGCAATTTCGTTAGGATTTGTTCCGATAATTGAAATTTTGCCTTCTTCAATGCCCATAATATCATCTTTTTTAATGCTTTTTCCTTCAAATTCCGAATCCCTTGCGGCGAAGGTAACTTGACCTGTTTTAACATAGGATATTGCGTCTGTCATATTCTGAATATTATCCGAAGCATTAAAATTAGCATCGAATGCAAGAACAGCGCTTATTCCCTGCGGAATGCTTTTTGTAGGGATTACAATAACGTTTTTATCTGTTAATTCGTTAACCTGCTGAGCGGCTAAAATAATATTTTTATTATTCGGTAGAACAAAAATATTTTCTGCATTAACCTTTTTTACTGCCTCTAAAATATCTTCAGTGCTGGGGTTCATGCTTTGACCGCCCTTGACGATAATATCAACGCCAATTTCTTTAAGAAGCTGTTCTAAACCATCGCCCGAGGCAACAGCAACTATTCCGAACTGCTTTGCAGGCTGTGAGGAAATTTCCTCGTGCTGAAGCTTCATGTTATCAATTTTTATGTTTGAAATATCACCGATTTTAATTGCTTGTTCAAGCACAAAGCCAGGATTGTTGGTGTGAATATGCACCTTTACGATTTCCTCATCTTCAATTGCCAAAAGACTGTCGCCCTTTGGTTCAATAGCTGAACGGAAGCGTGCGATGCTGTAATTTAAAGATTTTTTATTTATAATAAATTCCGTACAATAGGTGAATTTAATGTTTTCGGTGTCAATTTGATTTGTAAAGGTTGATGAAAGCTTAACATCAACAGGCAAATTTGCAAAAATTTCTTCTCCCTTTAATGCTTTAAGCGCACCCTCCAATATAATGATAAGCCCCATGCCGCCTGCGTCAACAACGCCCGCCTGTTTAAGAACAGGAAGCATATCTGGAGTTTTGCTAAGAGTTTCCTTGGCTTTTTCCAAAATTCTTTCAGCAAATTCCAAAATATCCGGAGTTTGCGGTGCGATTTCAACTGCGAATACTGCCGTTTCACGCGCAACTGTTAAGATTGTTCCTTCTGTCGGCTTCATAACAGCTTTATATGCAGTGTCATTTCCTGCTTTAAGCGCTTCTGCAAGCTTTATGGTGTCTATGCTTTCAATGTCCTTTAAAGCTCGAGAAAAGCCCCGAAAAAGCTGTGACAAAATAACTCCACTGTTACCCCTTGCGCCACGCAGAGATGCACTTGCGACAAAATTACTGATTTCCGATATGGAAGTTTCCTCTTTTGCTAATAATTCACGAGCCGCCGCGCTTATAGTCATAGACATATTAGTGCCTGTATCACCGTCGGGAACAGGAAACACGTTGAGGTCGTCAACCATTGTTTTGTTATTTTCTAAATTATTTGATGCATTTATAATCATTTTTTTAAATAATTGACCATCAATAATATTTTGCAATTAACTCACTCCTTAGTCAACACGAACGCTCTCTACGTTTATGCCAATTTGTTTTACGATAAAGCCCGTGGAATTTTCAATCTCATATTTAACTCGTTCTATTATGCTATTTGATATAACCTTAATATTAACTCCATATTCTACAATAACGTGAATATCAAGTGAAAGCCCGCCTTCATCAATAAAAACTCTAATTCCCTTGCCGGAAGCATCCTTTTTAAGCAAGGCTGCAATGCCATCCTTCTTATTGCGGGTTGCCATACCAACAACGCCGTAACAGCGCATTGCCGCATCACCTGCGATAGTCGAAATAACATCTGTTGATATTGTAATTGAACCGTTGTTGTTTATTATTTTAGCATTCATTTTTTACACCCCCATTATTATAATCTATATTTTAATACAAAATAGCAAAAATATCAAACTTTATTTTTAAAAATGTATAAAAAGAGCTTAACTTTATAAAAATGTTATTAAAAGGGTGTATTGAAGGGAAGAGAGTTTATGAAAAAAATATTTTATCCGATAATTGGTTTGGTAAGCGGTATTATAAACGGCACGTTAGGCGCAGGAGGCGGCGCAATTATTGTTCCCTCTGTTGAAAAATTAGGCATGGAGGAGCATCATGCCCATGCAACCTCAATAGCGGTGGTTCTGCCTATGACTCTTGTTTCCCTTTATTTTTACAGCCGAAACGGCTATTTGAATTTTAAAGTGGCATCTGTTGTTTCAATCGGCGGCATTATCGGCGGATATATCGGCGCAAAATTTTTAAATAAAATTTCAGGGAAAGCTGTTAAAAATATATTCGCCGCTTCGATGATTATTATGGGCATTCGAATGCTATGGAGATAATAGATGATATATCAATTATTAACGGGAATTTGTGCAGGAATTATAAGCGGCATGGGGATTGGCGGCGGCTTAATTTTAATACCAATTTTAACCCTTGTTTTTGGTTTTGACCAAAAAATAGCACAAGGTATTAACATATTTTATTTTATTCCAACATCGATAGCCGCACTTTTGGTGCATTTTAAAAATAAAACGGTGGATAAAAAAGCCGCTTTTGTGCTTGTGCTTTTCGGTATATGCGGTGCAGTTTTAGGGGGTATTCTGGCTTTTGCCATATCCTCCGAACATTTACGAGATATTTTTGGATTGTTTTTAATCTCCATGGGTGTTTATATTTTTTCCAAAAATAGCACTTGACAAATTTTATAAAAACTCGTGTTTCTAAATTTAGACACACGATTTTTTTTAAAATATATATCAATCAATTTTATTGCAAAACTTGACTAGATGTGATAAAATTATATTTTAAGACATATCAGGCAAACAGAAAGGTTAAATTTATGTATAAGGCTTGTATTTTTGATTTAGACGGCACATTGGCAAACACCCTAAGTTCCATTGCATATTTTGCAAATAATGCGCTTTTGCATTTTGGGTATAGAGAAATAGAAACCGAAGCCTACAAAAAATTAGTTGGCGGTGGAGCGGCAGATTTAGTCAGAAAAATGCTCAAAATTTGCGGTAACACAAGCGAGGATGCATTTTTAAAGGTTAGCAAATATTATAATTTAACATATAATCAAGATTTCTTATATAAGGCAGAAGCCTATGAAGGCATTAAAGAGCTTTTGGCTGTGCTTAAACAGGAAGGCATCAAGCTTGCTGTTTTATCCAACAAACCCCATGAAATTACCGTTAATGTGGCAAATGCACTGTTTGGCGAGGGTTACTTTGATTTTTGCTACGGTCAGCGTGAGGATGTGCCGAAAAAGCCGAACCCCTCCTCCCTTCTTTCGATAATTGAAGAAATGGATTTAATACCCAAACAATGCCTGTACATTGGCGACACTGCGGTGGATATGGAAACGGGAAATAACGCAAATGTTTTTACAATCGGCGTGTTATGGGGATTTAGAGATATAGTAGAATTAAAAGAACACAATGCAAGTTTAATTGTTAAAAACCCAATAGAAATTTTTGAATACATAAAAAAAACTGCGCTTAGCACAAATTAATGTGCTAAGCGCAGTTTTATTATTTAGAACTTATAATGCACTTGTATTTAGTGGAACCTTCCCCATTATCATTATAGGAAACTAGCGCATCATTTTCACTTGCAATTTTTAAAATTATTTTAAAATTTTCTTCATCTGCATAAATTATTATATTTTCACCATCAGAAATTTTATCTATTTTTTCATCTAATTGAGAAAGGAAACCATCTAAATTATTCACCTTAATATTTACTGTTCGTTCGGCAACAGGTGCCATCATTGCCTTAAATGATAATTCTCCACCTCCGCTACCGGGTTCAACAGGAGCTACTTCCTCAATCTGAACACTTCTGGCACTCATAGGAGCCTGCAAAGCATCCTGCTGCACACCATCAATAGGTTGTTGGGTAACAGAAACAGGTGCTTCAATTGTCTGTGGTGATTCTTCTTCCTTCTGAGCTATTATAGGTGAAGGCTCGGCTACTACATTAACTGAATTTGAAGATGGCTTCGGTGTGTCAATGGGCGAAGTTTTTTTAACGGCTTCCGAAGTTTTTTTCGGAACATTAATATTTTTCTCTGTTTTTATGTCGTCATCTGCTGATTGGACTGGTTGAGCCTTATCCGGCACAAAAGGGCTTGCAACCGGAGCTATTGGAAAATCGTCTATATATGCGGTTTTAACAGGCTGAAAATTCTTGTAATAGCCTGTGCCAACTAAAAGTGCCAAAATCAAGCCCGCGGCAATTCCCGTCAACGAATTCCAATTTTTAATAACTCGCAGGGGATTTCCCTCGCTTCGTTGAAACGGAATTTTTTCAGTCTGTTCCGTTATAAGTACAAATTTATTCTTGTTGTCTGTGATGCTCTCTTTTGCTAAACGCATATGCAAACTTTGTGCAAAATCCTCCGGAAGCGGAGCCAGCGGCATTGCCTTTATGCCGTCCGATATTTTTTTTATCTGATTATAAGTAAGCATACAAGCCTCACAGCTTTGCAAATGCTGTGCCACCTTTTGTTTATCTTCGAAAGAAAGTTCATCATCAATATATAATGAAAGTTTTTTTTCTATATTTCCACAGTTCTTTTTCAAAACAACTACCTCCTTCCATAGTATATAGACGTTAATCCTTATAGTTTTGTTCCAAATATTTAGAAAGCGAGGTCTTTAAATTTTGCCTCGCTCTGTTAATTCTTGATTTAACCGTTCCGATTGAACAATTTTGTATTTCCGCAATTTTTTCGTAAGAAAAACCGTTTATGTCACGAAAAATAATTGCCGCCTTATGGTCAGGCGAAAGCAAATTTATAGCCTCCGTCAATTTTTGTCTTAATTCGTCATTTTCAAGGGCTTGCTCGGGCGTTAAGGATGTATCGGCGATATTAATTTTAAAATCACCGCTGTCGTCATAGCATTCGTCAATTGATACCGCGTCACGCTTTTTACGCTTACGCATCTCATCTATGCACACGTTATATGTAATTTTATATATCCAAGTAGAAAATTTACTTTCTTCTTTAAAATTTTTAATATTTTTAAACACTTTAATCAAAGCTTCCTGTGCAATATCAGAAGCATCATCCTTATTGTTAAACATTCTGTATGCAATGTTATAAACAATTGATTGATATTGTGTTATAAGTTGTTCAAAAGCTTTTATATCACCGTTTTTTGCAAGGCCTATAAGCTGCTTGTCGTCCATCACTTTTTCACCCCTTATATATATAATAACATATATTTAATAGTTTTCAAGATTTTTTAAAAATTATACTTGATTTTAATCTAAAAATGTATTATAATACTATTTGTTAAGCCGATGTGATGGAATTGGCAGACGTGCTTGACTCAAAATCAAGTGCCGCGAGGCGTGCCGGTTCGAGTCCGGCCATCGGTACCAAACAATAAAACCGCTTAAATATTTAAGCGGTTTTATTGTTTTATATCTAATAATTTTCTCATAAGCAACAGCATTTTTAAGGATGCATTTAAGCTCCCTCATCTAAACACATTATTTAGGCAACGCTATTTCTTTATGCTCTATTGATTCTTTATATAAAACAAATTTACTACCTATAACTTGGACAGGATCTGCGCCGGTAAGCATTACTAATTCATTGCATAATCCGCGCACATCAGACGAAGAATTATTAAGAACATGAATCTTTACTAATTCATTTGCTTCTAAAGCATCGTTTATTAACTTAACAAAATTTTCATTTATACCGCCTTTTCCTATTTGATGAAGTGCAGGCAAATCATTTGCCAATCCTCTTAAATATGCTCTTTGTTTACTATTTAACATTTTTAAATATCTCCTTAAAATCTTATATGATAAAAATAATATCATATAAATCCAAAAACTTCAACATATTTCTAAACAGAACAATACAATATTGCAATATATAGAGATTTGTTGAAAATAGTTTTTATTTAATGTATAATATTTTTAAATGAAAATTATGCATGGGGGTTTGTTTGTTTTGAAAAAAGGAATTTACAGGCATTTTAAAGGGAATTGTTATGAATTTTTATATATCGCAAAGCACAGCGAAACCTTGGAGGAAATTGTTGTTTATAAAGCACTCTACGGCGAAGAAGGAATTTGGGTTAGACCCCTTTCCATGTGGAATGAAGCTGTGGAGCATAACGGAAAAACCGTAAAACGATTTGAATTAGAGAAGGAGCTGGAATAATGCACTATGTATATATCGTAAGGTGTGCGGACGAAACCTTATATACGGGCTGGACGACTGATATTAAAGCAAGAATTAAAGCCCATAACAGTGGAAACGGTGCAAAATATACTAAAGCTCGTTTGCCTGTAACCCTTGTTTATGATGAAGCGTTTGATGATAAATCCTCCGCCTTGAAAAGAGAAATAGAAATAAAAAAACTATCAAGGAAACAAAAAATAGAGTTGCTTAATAAAAATATACTTAACAGAATATCATGCCAATATAAAATTATTATTAAGTAATTGAAATTTTTTCTTGACTTTTTAAAATGCCTAGTTTATAATTAACAAGTATTAAATATTGAATACAAACTGACACATGTGGTGCTTTGCACGTAAATCTGATTACGGTTTAAGCGCTTGTTATGTGTTTTTTTTATGTCCAAAAATAAGTTACGCAAGTAAATATCTAAATAAAAGGGGAATATTTTTATGCCAACAATAAAATTTCAGAAAGTAGTTTTTGCTTTTTTATCTGTAGTAATTACGGTGCATTTATTCCTGTTTTATAATCTTGCCATTGAGATGGGAGGTATGTCAAATAATGTATTTGTAGCATCCCGCAATGTTGTTGCAATTGAATTTGCATTTGCATTTTTACTTCAAATATTTATTGCAGGTCCACTCTCGTTAAAATTGGCTTTCGGTGTTGTAAATCCGAAAGTTGACAGACCATATATTGTTACAACAACAATCATTTGTGCAACAGTGTGTTTAATGTTCCCTATGATGAGCTTTATCGCAACAATTTTATATCATACTAATTTCAATGAATTTGTTTAAAATAATATATGCTAAAGTAGCAGAAAAGAAATAAATTTTAGTGTTGACAAATTTTTATTTTTGAATTATAATTATTTTTAGATGAGTTGAGTTTAAAAAGAGATTAGTTGAGTTTATATACATATCAAAACTATGCCCTTTTAGACTTAATCTGTCTGAAAGGGTTTTTAAATATAGAGAGGATGAGAAGAGATGAGAAGAGAGTTAAAAAAAGGTAAAGGCTTGGTGGCTGTTATTATGGCTGCGGTTATGGTGGTTGGTTTATCCGCCTGCGGAGGTAACACGGCGAGTAATTCTGGCAAAAACGATGCTTCAAAGGAAAAGAAGGTTTATAAGGTTGGTGTTACGCAGTTTGCGGACCATCCGTCCCTTGATAATTGCAGAAAAGGCTTTATACAGGGGCTTGAAAAGGGCGGATTTAAAGAGGGAGATAATCTGGAGGTTGAATTTAAATCAGCGCAAGCAGATATGGCGATGGCAACTCAAATTTCGCAAAATTTTGCAAGCAACGGCAAGGATTTGGTATGCGGTATTGCAACACCTTCCGCTCAATCACTTTATGCAACTTGCTTTGAAAAAAATATTCCTGTAATTTTTAATGCAGTTTCAGACCCAATTGCGGCAAAGCTTGCCCAATCTGAAACACAGCCAATGAAGGGCGTTTCGGGCGTAAGCGATGAGCTTCCGGTTGAAGCACAGCTTAAATTGATAAGAGAAGTTTTGCCTGATGGAAAAAAGATAGGTATAATATATACAACCAGTGAAGCGAATTCTGTTAGTACATTGAAAAAGTACAAGGATTTGGCTCCTAAATACGGCTTTGAAATTGTTGAAAAAGGAATTGCAAAGCAGGCGGAGATTACTCAGGCTCTTGATTTTGTTTTATCTCAGGTTGATTGCATCAGCAATATGACTGATAATACAGTTGTTGCCGCATTAGGCGTTATGCTTGAAAAGGCAAACCAAAAGAAAATACCTGTGTTCGGCTCGGAGGAGGAACAGGTTGCAAACGGTTGTGTTGCTTCGGCGGGGCTTGATTATGTTGCCCTTGGAATACAGGCTGGCGAAATGGCCGCTAAGGTTTTAAAGGGTGCGGATATTTCCGCCATTCCCTTCGAAAAGCTGAAGGACAGTAAAATAACAATCAACGAAGCGACTGCACAAAAATTAGGAATAGCATTTACAGAGGATTTAAAATCAAAGGCGCAGAAAAAATAACAAGTTATTAAATTAATTTTTTTAAAACAAGAACCATTGCTTAATTTGCAATGGTTCTTAAAATGTATTTATAATAAGGAGTTGCACTTATGCTTAGCATAGTTATGGGAATTTTTGAGCAAGGCTTAATATTTGGCATTATGGCGCTTGGAGTTTACATCAGCTATAAAATTTTGGATTTTCCGGATTTATCGGTTGACGGTACCTTTCCTTTAGGCGGCGCTGTAACAGCATCAATGATTTTAGCAGGGGTTAATCCATGGCTATGCTTAATTGCGTCTTTTTTAGCCGGCGCTTTGGCAGGCACTGTAACGGGTGTGCTTAATGTCAAATTTAAAATAAAGGATTTGCTTTCGGGAATTTTGATGATGACCGCTCTTTATTCCGTAAATTATAGAATTGCAGGTGCGCCAAACAAGTTTTTAATGGGCGAAAACACAATTTTCAAAACCTTTGTTAACTTTTTTCCACAGTGGGCAACAGCTTATGTGCCTATTATAACTATTGCTGTTATTGCAATTCTTGCAAAGCTTATATTGGATTGGTATTTAAGAACAAAATCAGGCTTTCTGCTTAAAAGTGTGGGTGATAATCCGGGGCTTGTGGTTACACTGGCACAAAATCCGGGTAGAGTGAAGATAATAGGGCTTGCAATTGCTAACGGATTAGTTGCATTAGCAGGCTCGGTAAATTGCCAGCGCATTGTGCAGTTCGATATTTCATCGGGCGTGGGAACAATAGTAATGGGGCTTGCCGCTGTTATAATCGGAACTACTGTTTTTAGAAAAATTAAGTTTATGCGAATAACAACTATGGTTTTTGTGGGAATGATAATTTATAAGGCATTTATAACACTGGCAATTTCCTCGGGGCTGCAATCCTCCGATATGAATTTGGTAATTACGGTGCTGTTTGTTCTTACGTTGCTTTTAAACAATGGGCTTTCTAAGAGGAGGAAGGACTATGCTTAATCTGACTAATATATCAAAAACCTTTAATTCCGGAACGGTTAATGAAAAAATATTGTTTAAAAATTTTAATTTAAAAATAGATAAAGGGCAGTTTGTTTCTGTGGTGGGAAGCAACGGTTCGGGTAAAACCACCCTTTTAAATATAGTATCTGGTGATATTCCTGTTGATGTGGGAAGTATTTTTATTGACGGAGCAGATTTAACAAAAATGAAGAATTATAAACGTGCCGAAAAAATTGCCAGAGTATTTCAAAATCCTTCAATGGGCACCTGTCCTTCAATGACTATACTTGAAAATATGTCAATTGCTGATAACAAGCTGAAGCCATTTAACCTTACAAGAGGGCTTAATTTAAGACGTAAGGAATTTTATCAAACACAGCTTGAGCAATTGGGGCTTGGGCTAGAAAATAGAATGGATACTCTTGCCTCTAACCTTTCGGGTGGGCAAAGGCAAGCGCTTGCACTTATTATGGCAACCATGGTAATTCCCAATTTGCTTCTGCTTGACGAGCATACAGCCGCGCTCGACCCAAAATCCAGCGATACAGTTATGGAGCTTACGAAAAAAATAGTTGAAGAAAAAAACATAACTACATTAATGGTAACCCACAATTTAAGATATGCAATTGATTATGGCAACCGCTCCGTTATGATGCACGAGGGTAATATTATACTTGATATTGAGGGCGTGGAAAAGGGAAAGCAAACAATAGACGAGCTTTTAAAGGTCTTTAACGAAATTAGCATAGAATGCGGAAACTAATTAAATAAAAGATGCAATATCAGCTATTTTACTCTTTTGTGTAATAATAATTAAATTATTTGAATAAAAATAATATATTATTTATTATCATAATGGAGGTGTATATGTTTCTTTACATAAACAGTCTGCTGAATGATTTTGTTTGGGGTCCTGTTGTAATTTCATTTATGGTTGGAATAGGGGTATATTTTACTGTTTTTACAAAGTTTTTTCATATTAGGCATTTTGGCTATATTTTAAAAAGCACAATTGGAAATTTGAAAAAGGCAAGTAACAAGGACGAAAAAAACATATCACCGTTTCAGGCGGTTTCAACCGCACTTGCCGGCACAATCGGAACAGGGAACATTGCCGGTGTGGCAACCGCCATAGTTTCGGGCGGACCGGGTGCGATTTTTTGGATGTGGATTAGCGCAATTTTCGGTATGATGACGAAGTATGCCGAAATTGTGCTTGCTGTTAAATACAGAACGGTAAATGAAAAGGGCGAGTATTCGGGCGGTCCTATGCACTATATTGAGAAGGGTATCGGCGTTCGCTGGGCGGCGGTTTTGTTTGCCTCTCTTTGTGTTTTGGCGTCCTTTGGAATCGGCAATATGGCGCAATCCAATTCCATAGCGGAGGCAATGTATGAGGCTTTTGATGTTCCACCATACATTTCAGGAATTTTAGTTTCTGTAATTTGCGGTTTTGTTTTGCTGGGAGGAGTTAAAAGAATTTCTAAAATAGCAGAAAAAATCGTGCCATTTATGGCACTGTTTTATATGCTTGGAAGTGCATTTTTTTTGATTTTAAATGCAAGCCAAATTATGCCGGCACTTTTTTTGATTATAAAAAGCGCATTTAATCCTCAAAGCACTGTTGGGGGAATAATGGGATATACAGTAAAGCAGGCAATGCATTTTGGCATCTCCAGAGGTGTGTTTACCAATGAGGCAGGGCTTGGTTCTGCTCCAATTGCTCATGCCTGTTCAAGTAATAAGGATCCCGTAACGCAGGGTATGTGGGGAATATTTGAAGTGTTTTTTGATACGATTATAATGTGCACCGTAACAACCTTGGTTATTTTAACTGCAAATGGCGGCACATTATGGCAAAGCGGATTAGATGGCACAGTGCTTACAACAAAGGCATTTTCCACTTGCTTTGGTGAATATGGTACAATTTTTATTGCAATTTCAATAGTGTTTTTTGCAATTGCCTCTGTTTTGGGCTGGGCGCTTTATGGTGAAAAATCAATTTTATATATAACAAAAGGAAGAGGAAGCGCACTGGTGCTTTACCGTAGCATTTTTATAGCTATGCTGATTGTTGGCGCAACGGTTAATCTGCAAACGGTATGGAGTATATCGGACACATTAAATGGCTTAATGGCAATACCTAATTTAATTGCATTGCTGGTTTTAAGCCCTGTTGTTATAAAAATAACTAATAATTACATAAAAAATCTGCATTGAACAAAATATTGTTCAATGCAGATTTTATCATTTTGGTATTCGGACTATGTATTCAATAAATTTTTCATTTTCATTTTTTTCAGAAAAAGCATCAATTCCCGATTGCTTCATTAAATCAACCGCCTGTTTGATTGTGTTAACAAAAATCCTAACATCTTTAAAAATTCGAAGCTGTTTATTAGGCTTTGGCTTGTTTGCTCGCTGTTTTGGAATAAGCATAGCTTCGATTAACTCGTCCGTCTGTTTAACGTTTAGAGTTCTGGTTATTATAACCTCTAAAACCTTAAGCTGCTCCTCATCGGTTTCCAAACGGAGTAAAGCGCGGGCGTGCCTTTCTGTAAGGTCGTTATCACGCAACAGCTTTTTTACGTGTGGACTAAGCTTTAAAATTCTAAGCTTGTTTGCAATGGTAGCCTGTGTTTTGCCAACCTTTACCGCAAGCTCGTCCTGTGTTAAGCCGAAGTCCATAATAAGGTTGCTGTAACCCTCTGCTTCGTCAACATAATTTAAATTTTCCCTTTGTAAATTTTCTATCAGCGCAAGGGCGGCACTATCGCAATTGCTGGCTTCAATTACTATTGCATTAATTGTTTTGAAATTAGCGAGCATACAAGCTCTAAGTCGGCGTTCGCCTGCAATAAGCTCGTATTTTGAATAAATGCCTTTTCTAACAGTAATCGGCTGAATAAGCCCGTATTGCTTTATGGATTCGGAAAGCTCCTCGATAGATTCTTCAACAAAAACCTTCCTTGGCTGATGCGGATTTGCTACAATATCTTTAATAGGTATTTCCATTAGCTTATTTCGTTTATCTGTAGGTTTAAACATAGAAATAACTTCCAAATATATCACTCCTTATCTTTTGTTTATCTAATTATAACATAAATATACCAAAATATGGTAATAAATCGTTCTAAAAGTTTCGACAAAAAGCAAGGATTATGTATGTTTAATAACCTAATTCGTCAGCAAGGCTTTCGTCATTATCAATCCACGATTGAACCTCGATAACCGTATAGTCATTTTCTGTGTTTCTGATTACAATTTTTTCTATGCCGGAGTTTATAATAAGTCTTTTGCACATTGCGCAGCTGGAGGCATCTTCAATCAGTTTTCCTGTTTTCATATCTCGCCCTACTAAATACATAACAGAGCCTAACATATCACGCCTTGAAGCGCTGATAATGCAGTTAGCCTCTGAATGGACGGATCTGCAAAGCTCATAGCGCTGTCCCCTCGGAACATTAAGCTCCTCACGCTTGCAAAAGCCAATATCAAGGCAGTTTTTTCTGCGTCTTGGTGAGCCTGTATAGCCTGTTGAAATAATTTCGTCGTTTTTAACTATGATAGAGCCGAAATTACGCCTTAAACAGGTTCCACGCTCCAGCACTGTTTGTGCAATGTCTAAATAATAGTTGTGCTTATCACGTCTTTGCAATTTCAACACTCCTCTATTTTCATAATTTTGTTAACCCTATTTTCGTGCCTTCCGCCTGCGAAGGAGGCGTTTAAATATGCATCTACAATTGTATATGCAATTTCAACTCCCGTAATTCTTCCGCCTAAGCATAAAACGTTTGCATTGTTATGAAGCATAGCCATTTGAGAGCTGAAGGAATCTGTAACGTGTGCCGCGCGGATTCCCTTAATTTTATTTGCCGCTATGCTAATGCCAATTCCTGTTCCGCAGAACAAAATGGCACAATCAATTTCACCTGTCAGCACTCGTGGGCAAACGTTCTGCGCAACATCAGGGTAATCAATTGCAGTACCGTCATAAATGCCGTAATCATGCACATCATAACCTTTTTCGGTTAAATAATCTTTAATTTGATTTTTTAAAATAAAACCGCCATGGTCACTTCCTAAACCGATTTTCATATTTTTAGCTTCTCCTTTTCATTTAATTCTCGCTCTGCCTGAGATAATCTAAGGTACGTGGGCTGTAGAAGGCTGTATGTTGTCGCTTTGCCTTGCAATATTAATTCTTTTGCACAATATGCAACGCTTCCGCCTTTAAGATTTTGAAGATGCTCCGGCGCAAAATGTGCCAGACCTCCAAGGGTTTCTTTTATTATTTCTTTAAATGCGGGAACTCCGTCACCCAAAAACATAACAGCTTCATTGAAGGTTTTCAAAAGCTCTGTAATATGAAGGGCAGAATCCTCGCTTATGCAAATTAAATTATCGGTTTCCCATTTGTAGGTTGCTGTGTAAACGGTGCTTCGACGTGCGTCCATAATAGGGCAAATAAGAAGATTTGTGGGTGCAATGTTTGCAGCATTTGCATATAATGACGAAACGCCGACCACAGGCTTGCCTACTGCGTGTGCCAGTGCCTTAGTGGTTGAAACCCCTATTCGCTGACCTGTGAATGAACCGGGTCCAACTGTGCATGCAAAATAATCTATATCAGTAACGCTTGTGTCAACCGATTTAAGCATATTTTCTATCAAAGGAAGCAACTTTACGGAATGAGTATTTTTGTTATTCAAAATGCACTCCGCGGTTAATGTATCATCAACTAAAAGAGCACAGGTTGCAACGGTGCTACAACTGTCTATTGCCAATATTTTCATAAGTATAACCATTAGCCTTTCAAATTTATTTACGCATTTTGTGTGCATCAGGGTGAAGTTGAAGCTTGCTTCAAATTCACCTCAATATCTCTGTAGCAATCATCAAAATCCATATTTTTTTTAATGTGAATTTCAATGCTCTCCTTAGGAAGAATATCAGCTACATTTTCTCCCCATTCTATAATACATAAACCATCGTTATACAAATATTCATCAAAGCCTGAATTTACCCAGTCATCCGCCGTAATTCTGTATGCGTCAAAGTGGTAAACAGGTAGCTTACCGCTATATTCATTAACCAAGGTGAAGGTTGGGCTGTGGATATTTTTTATGTCCAGCGCATCGCAAATTCCACGTGTAAACGCAGTTTTGCCAACTCCCAAATCACCAAAAAACACAACAACATCACCGATTTTTAGCTTTGTTCCAATTTTTCTGCCTATTTCAAAGGTTTCTGCCTCACTGTTTGAAATAAATTTAAGCATTAAAACAACCCCGTAATCTCGCCGTTTTCCAAAACGTCCATATTATTTGCGGCAGGAATTTTAGGAAGCCCAGGCATAGTCATAACATCGCCTGTTAAAACCACGATAAATCCAGCACCTGCGGAAGCCTTAACCTCTCTCACCGTAACGGTAAAGCCACTCGGTCTGCCAAGAAGATTGGGATTATCGCTAAGTGAATATTGAGTTTTTGCAACGCATATCGGCATATTGGAAAAACCAAGCTCGCTAAGCTTTGCAATGGATTTTTCAGCGCCGGGAGTGTATGAAACTCCTTCACCACCGTATATTTCTGTAACAATTTTATGTATTTTATCTTTAATAGAAAGTTCGCCATTATAAAGCAGATTAAAATTTCCACCGCTATCAGCAGCTTCCGCAACTATTTTTGCAAGCTCTGTGCCGCCTTCGCCGCCATTTGCGAATACATTTGAAATTGCAAACTTTGCACCCGATTTTTCACAGAAATCTGCAACAAAATCAAGCTCTGCCTTGGTATCCGTATCAAAAGCGTTAATGGCAACAACGCAGGGAACATTATATTTTGCAATGTTTTTAATATGCGCTTCTAAGTTTACGATACCTTTTTTAAGAGCGTCTAAATTCTCTGTTTTAAGCTCTGCTTTAGGCACTCCGCCGTTATATTTAAGCGCCCTTATTGTTGCAACCAACACAACTGCCGATGGCTTTAAGCCGCTTAATCTGCACTTGATATCAAAAAATTTCTGTGCGCCCAAATCCGCACCGAAGCCTGCTTCGGTAATGCAGTAATCACCCAGTTTAAGGGCAAGCTTCGTTGCGCGAACGCTGTTGCAACCATGTGCAATATTTGCGAAAGGCCCGCCATGCATAATGCAAGGTGTGTTCTCCAAGGTTTGAACAAGGTTTGGCTTTACTGCATCCTTAAGCAGAAGCGTCATTGCGCCCTCTGCCTTTAAATCCTTTGCTGTTACGGGGTTTCCATCTGTATTATACGCAACAATTATATTGCCGATTCGTCTTTTAAGGTCGGTTAAATTTTCCGCTAAGCATAGTATAGCCATAACCTCCGAAGCAACTGTTATCATAAATCCGTCCTCACGTGGCACACCGTTTAGCCTGCCGCCAAGACCGATAACAATACTGCGAAGCGCTCTGTCATTCATGTCAACAACACGCTTGAAGGTGATGCTTTTAACGTCAATATTAAGCTCGTTTCCTTGCTGAATGTGGTTATCCAGCATTGCGCATAGCAAATTATTTGCCGCAGAAATGGCGTGCATATCTCCTGTAAAGTGCAGGTTTATATCGTCCATAGGAACAACCTGAGAATAACCGCCACCTGCCGCACCGCCTTTAACGCCCATTACGGGGCCAAGTGAAGGCTCTCGAAGTGCGATAACTGCTTTTTTGCCGATTTTGCTGAACGCTTGACCAAGCCCAACGGTTGTGGTTGTTTTGCCTTCGCCTGCGGGGGTTGGATTTATTGCGGTAACCAAAATAAGCTTTCCGTCCGTATTGTTTTTAACTCTTTCCCACAGCTCGTCCTCTAATTTTGCCTTATATTTACCATAATATAAAAGCTCGTCTTCTGCAATGCCGATTTTTTTTGCAACTTCGCTAATGTGCTGCATTTTGGATTGCATTGCAATTTCAATATCAGATAACATCAATAAAGCTCCCCTCAATTTGTTTTTTAATAATAACCTGTCCGTTGGAAATATCTGTTATTTTATCTTCGAAATTTTTTATATAATATGGAACGGATACGTTTATAAAAACTCGGTTTGTATATGTAATTTCCCCTAAAATACAGCCGATAGATGAAATTTCTTTTTGTATTTTAGAAAGAAAAATATATTCTGTGTTTAAGGTATATTGATTGCAAAATATTCTTTGTAAAATTCCCGAAGCATCAATTCCGCATTTTGCGGATTTTGTATAAGCACGCACAAGACCGCCTGCCCCAAGCATTGTGCCGCCGAAATATCGAGTTATAACAACAACGGCATCAACAATGCCTTCTTTTCTCAAGACCTCAAGGGTGGGTACACCGGCAGTTCCGGAGGGTTCGCCGTCGTCACTGTATCGCATAATGTTATTATCACGAAGGATATAAGCATAAACATTGTGGGTGGCATCATAATACTTTGATTTTATTTGGCTGATAAAATCAATTGCTTGCTGTTCTTCGGATGCAGGTGCGGAGTGCGCAATAAAACGGGATTTTTTTTCGATTATTTCTGCCACAGCCTGTTTTTGAATGGTTTTGTAACTTCGTTGAAACGGTGTGTTGAAACGCTCTGCGTTTCTTCCGTTGTTATAATCGTTAAACAATATAATCACTCACAATGCCAACATCCTTTGAATCCACCACTATATTAAGAAGGGTTCCGCTTTCTGTATGCTCTTCGGAATTTATATGTGCAAAATCATGTATTTGGGAAACTAAGCCGCCCTTATTGTAAGGTATCAAAACCTCAAGGCTTGTTCGCTTTTGAGGCATAACATCGCAAAGGGTGAGTAGTAATTTATCCACACCAAAGCCTGTTTTTGCGCTTATTTCAACAGAATTTTTGCGTATGGGCAAAATCGTATCACCTTTTATATCTATCTTGTTATAAGCCGTAATAATTGGCTTGTCATCTGCGCCAAGCTGTCTTAAAAGCTCCTCTACAACGGTGATATTATCGTTAATCTCGGGCGATGAACTATCCGCAACATGGATTAAAACATCAGCATAAACTGATTCTTCCAATGTGGATTTAAATGCCTTTATAAGATGATGCGGAAGCTTGCGTATAAAACCAACGGTGTCAATCAAAACTGCGTTTGCACCGTTTGGCAGTTCAAGCTTTCGTGCAGTTGGGTCTAAGGTTGCGAATAATTTATCCTCTGCAAGTATTCCCGCATCTGTTAGATAATTAAGCAATGTGGATTTTCCGGCGTTTGTATAACCCACAATTGCAACCTGGCAAATTCCATCCTTAACACGTTTTCGCCTTTGGGTATTTCTGTTTTTTTCAACCTCTTGCAGTTGCTCTTTTATGAATGAAATTTTTTCCCTGATGTGCCGCCTATCCGTCTCTAATTTTGTTTCGCCGGGGCCTCTTGTTCCGATACCTGCGCCAAGACGTGATAAGTTAACAAAAGAGCCTGTAAGGCGGGGTAGAAAATATTGAAGCTGAGCAAGCTCAACCTGCAATTTACCTTCCCTTGTTTTGGCACTTGCGGCAAAAATATCCATAATCAGTGCGCTTCTGTCTATAACATGAATATCTAATAATTTTTCTAAATTTCTAACCTGCGAGCCGGAAAGCTCATCATCAAAAATAACCATATCAACATCGTTATCAACGCAAAATAAGCGGATTTCCTCCGCCTTGCCTTCTCCGATATAGGTTGCCCTATCTATTGAGTGCTTATTTTGAACGAAATGCCCAACAACCTCTGCGCCTGCTGTGTTTGCAAGAAGCTCAAGCTCCGTCATGGATTCCTCTGTGCAATCGTTTAAATAGTCCATACGCCCTGTATGAACACCGACTAACACTGCTTTTTCAGGCAATTCTATTGTTTCATGTAACATTATAATCTCCATTCCGCCGCTTTGCGTGGCACAAATAGTTGAATAAAGCCTCCCTACATTTCACGTCTGCCTTCTATTGCTCTTGTAAGCGTAACTTCATCTGCATATTCCAAATCGCCGCCAACGGGAATACCGTGGGCAATTCGCGTAACCTTAATTCCGAGTGGTTTAATCAGCCTTGAAATATACATTGCGGTTGCCTCACCTTCAATAGTGGGGTTGGTTGCCATGATAACCTCTTTAACTGTTTCATCACCTAATCTTTTTAAAAGCTCCGCAATTTTAATATCCGCAGGGCCAACATCGTCCATAGGCGAGATTGCACCGTGAAGCACATGATAAAGTCCGGAATATTCGTGGGTTTTTTCAAGGGAAATAACGTCCTTCGGGCTTTCTACCACACAAATAATGGAATTATCACGTCTGGTGCTTGCGCAAACGGAGCAAATATCACTATCGGTTATATTTTGGCACAATTCGCAATATTTAACCAGCTTTTTTGCGGAAATTATTGCATCGGCAAATTCCTGCGCATCCTTTTCGGAATTATCAAGAATAAAAAACGCAAGACGCCTTGCGGTTTTGTGTCCAATGCCGGGCAATCTTTCGAATTGTTCAATAAGCTTTGCAAGAGGTGCAACATAATAATCCATAATTTTAACCTATATTAATCCCGGAATGTTTATTCCGCCTGTAATTTTGCCCATTTCGTTTGTGGACATTTCATCCGCCTTTTGCATTGCCGAATTAACAGCGGTTAGTATTAAATCCTCAAGCATAGAAACATCATCAGGGTCGCATGCCTCCGGACTGATTGTAATTTTAGTAAGCTCTTTTTTACCTGTAACAACAGCAGTAACAGCTCCGCCGCCTGCGGTCGCCTCAACAGTACGCTCGCTAAGCTCTGATTGTAATCTTTCCATATCCTGTTGCATTTTTTGGGCTTGCTTTAACATATTATTCATGCCTCCGCCCATTCCACCCATTCCGCCAAATTTATTTTTTGCCATATTTTATCAATCCTTTCAAATTATTGTTAATTGTTCCAATTGCCCATCAAGCGCTAAAATGTCGTCAAATGGGTCTTTTTGCTGTGTATTATTCAGTTGCTCATCTTTTGTAACTAATTTTATATGGGTTGTATTTGCAAGTTTAGTCAGAAAATCATAAAAAATACTATTAGCCTTAACCATATCTCTAAACATTGAATTTTCAAATATAATATATAAGGTTTCGTGTTTTATTTCTCCACTTGTGTTTTGCATTAGCGAATATAAAGGAGTGTTTTGAGTTTTAATTTTATTTAAAAATGCTCCGTAATCCAATTGACCGGAAGGCTCCGCTTCCGTTTCAAGAGTAGCGATTTGAGGTTCATTTTCAGACTTCGTTTCAAATTCAGGTTCAGTCGCTGGCTCTTTGATTTCTTCAGCAGTCTCGTCCATAACAGGCTTTTCAACTTGAATAGCTTCATTAAATTGCGTGTTTTGAGGTTCAGCCTGCAAAGGAGGAGGTGCGGAAGTTTTTATGAGCGGTGCCGCAGAGCCTTCCAAATTTTTAATTCGAACCGCAAATGCTTCGGTGGTTGAATCAAGGCTTGGGCTGCATATTTTAACAATTGCCGCTTCAAACATAACCCGTGGGTTTTGTGCATATTTACATATTGCAACAGTGTCCGACAATGTGCGAATTACGTGCAATATTGCCTCGTTGGAGCATTTGGCGGATATGCTTTTTAATTCTGATAAATCCTCTGCGGATTTATCTAAAATATCCTCACTTTTTTCTACAATTTTGCCGATTAGTATTTCTCTAAAGCATTCTAATAATTCGTCTAAAACGTTATTTGTATCACGTCCTAAGGCGATTGTTTTATTTATCAGTACAAGTGCGGTGGAGGTGTCACAGTCGGCAAGAGCAGATGCAATTTGCAAAAGTGACGCCTTGCTGACAACTCCTGCAATGTTTTCTATATCTGCACGGCTTATTTCACCCTCAATTCCGCTGCATAAATCAAGAATACTTAAGGAATCACGCATTGAGCCATCACCCAATTCGGCAACCAAACGGATTGCGTCTTGAGATAATAAAATGCCGTCTTTTCTTGTTATTTCGCCAATTCTGCCAGCAATGTTATAGGCGGAAATTCTGCGGAAATCAAAACGTTGGCAACGTGATTTAATGGTTTCGGGGATTTTATGTGGCTCTGTGGTTGCAAGAATAAAAATTGCGTGGGAAGGAGGCTCCTCAAGTGTTTTAAGCAGTGCGTTGAAGGCACCGGTTGAAAGCATATGAACTTCATCTATTATGTAAACCTTATATTTTACATTCGCAGGTGTATACGCAATTTCATCGCGCAATTCGCGGATATTGTCAACACCGTTGTTGGAAGCGGCATCAATTTCTATAACATCCATAATTGTATTGCTTAAAATTCCCTTGCAGCTTGAGCATTGGTTGCAGGGGTTGCCGTTTGGCAATATGCTTTCGCAATTTATTGCGCGGCTTAAAATTTTTGCGGTTGTTGTTTTTCCTGTACCCCTTGTGCCGCAGAATAAATAAGCGTGAGCAATTTTGTTTGTTAAAATCTCCGTCTTTAAAGTGTTTGTAATATGGCTTTGGCCAACAACATCTTCAAAAGTAAGAGGCCTCCATTTTCTGTAAATCGCTTGATATGCCATAATTCATCACTCCGCTTCGAAATTTATCTTTTGCTTTTATAATATAGGAAATTACGCAAAAAGCCACGTAATTTAACGCTTCGGGAAAGTGCTACGCGCCCGTACACTTTTTGATATATAAATACCGTACAGCCCTAAATCAAAATACCCACATAAGCAGCACATAGCAGAATAACTCAAATTCAGCAACCCTGAGGCACACAAAAAGATTTGCTTATCGCTGCTTCGTTACCGACCTGACGAGGTTCACAAGTTTTTGTTGCACAGGACTGAATTCTCAACATTATCTGAAATGCACACGCATTATATGAAATAAATATCATTAGAGCGTTCGCCCCCATTATAGCGGATTATGGGTGAAGAGTACCGCTAACTCTCAGACTAGTACGGATAACTTATATTATAATATATCTCTGCTGAAAATTCAATACATTTCACAAAAAAATTTACTGCTGAAAAAATGCGGTTTTTAAATAAGCTTTTTGTTTACTTTTTTTGTGGAAAATTTTTGTTTAGTGTGATAGAATAATTCATAAGGTGGTGTTATTATGAATGAATGGTATAATTTTGTATCGGGCAAATGGCAGGAAGAAATAGATGTTCGGGATTTTATACTTAAAAATTATTCGCCTTACAGCGGAGATGAAGAATTTTTACAGCCGGCAACAACGAGGACAAAGGCGATGAATGAAAAATATCAGGAATTAAAGGAGCTTGAGCAAAAGTGGGGCGGTGTGCTGGATATTGACACTACCACAGTTTCCTCTCTGCTTAATTATAAGCCGGGATATTTGGATAAGGAAAATGAAATAATCGTTGGACTGCAAACTAACAGACCACTTAAAAGAGGGGTTAACCCTTTTGGAGGTATGCGAATGGCAGAGCAGGCGTGCCTTTCCTATGGTTACGAGCTTTCGGATAAAATAAAAGAGCTTTTTGAATATCGAACCACTCATAATGATGGCGTTTTCAGAGTATATACAGACGAAATGAAGGCGGTTCGAAGATGCGGAATAATAACAGGCTTGCCCGACGCTTATGGCAGAGGAAGAATTATAGGTGATTACCGCAGAGTTGCGCTTTATGGGATAGACCGTTTGACGGAGCAGAAAAAGAGCGATATGCAGATGCTCGCTCAGCGTGATATGGACGATGAAAACATAAGGCTTAGAGAAGAGGTTTACCGCCAGATAGATTTTTTGGATAAGCTAAAGAAAATGGCAGAAGAATATGGTTTTGATATATCAAAACCGGCACAAAATGCAAGGCAGGCGGTGCAATGGCTTTATTTTGCATATCTTGCGGCAATTAAAGAGCAAAATGGTGCGGCAATGTCTTTAGGCAGAGTCAGCACATTTTTAGATATATATTTTGAACGAGATTTAAAGAATGGTAATTTAACAGAGCTTGAGGTTCAGGAAATTATTGATGATTTTGTTTTGAAGCTTCGTATGGCAAGGCAGCTTCGCACACCTGATTATAACGAGCTATTTGCAGGGGACCCAATGTGGATTACCGAATCAATCGGCGGTATGGCGGAGGATGGCAGGCATATGGTAACAAAATCCTCTTATAGGTTTTTGCACACCCTTTATAATTTAAGCCCTGCTCCAGAGCCGAATTTAACCGTGTTATGGTCTGAAAATCTGCCCCAGTATTTTAAGGAATATTGTGCAAAGGTTTCTATCGAAACAGATTCAATTCAATATGAAAACGATGATTTAATGCGTGAGAGCTTTGGTGACGATTATGCAATAGCCTGTTGTGTTTCTGCCGCAAAAATAGGCAAGCAAATGCAGTTTTTCGGTGCAAGGTGCAATGTTGCCAAGCTACTTTTGATGGCGTTAAATGGCGGACGGGACGAAATATCGGGCGAGCAGGTTGGCCCTGTCAAGCCTTCATTTGAATGTGAGCCACTTAATTATGAAGATGTAATGAATTCATTTAAGGAATATTGCGGCTGGCTTTGCAGGCTTTATGTTAACACTATGAACGTTATTCATTATATGCATGATAAATATGCTTACGAAAAAACACAAATGGCACTTCACGATACGGACGTAGAGCGGTTTATGTCCTTCGGGATGGCCGGCTTATCTGTTGCGGCGGATTCTTTAAGCGCAATAAAATATGCAAGGGTTATTCCTGTTAAAGATGAGCGAGGGATAATCTTCGATTTTAAAACAGAAGGAAGCTTTCCCGAATTTGGAAATGATGATGACGGAGTTGACGAAATTGCAAGAGAGCTGTGCGAATTCTTTATGAGTGAGCTAAGAAGAACCAATGCATATAGAGGCGCAGAGCATACCCTTTCAATATTAACAATAACGTCTAACGTTGTTTATGGCAAAAAAACAGGCTCAACACCGGATGGAAGGAAAAAGGGCGAACCATTCGCACCCGGTGCAAATCCAATGCATGGGAGAGAGCTTGAAGGTGCATTGGCATCTCTTAATTCTGTTGCCAAAATTCCTTATGATTGTTGCAGGGATGGTATCTCCTGTACCTTTACCATAACTCCGCAGACAATTGGATTAGATGAGGTCGCTCAAAAAAGAAATTTAGTTGATGTTTTGGATGGTTTTTTCAGTCAGTCCGCGCATCATTTAAACGTTAACGTGCTAAATCGGCAAAGGCTTTTGGAAGCTATGGAAAATCCTGAAAAATATCCTAATTTAACTATAAGAGTATCAGGCTACGCAGTTAATTTTAACAGCCTTAGCAAGGCGCAACAGGCAGAGGTTATATCCAGAACCTTCCACGACAGGATGTGATGCGGTGTTAGGTTATATTCATTCCATTGAAACGTTGGGTGCGGTTGACGGGCCGGGAATAAGAACGGTGGTTTTTTTGCAAGGCTGCCCTATGCAGTGCATATACTGCCACAATCCCGATACATGGGATATAGATGGTGGCAAGGCTATGGATACTGATGATATAATAAAAAAAATAAAAAGATATGTTCCTTATTATAAGACAGGTGGCGGAGTAACCCTTTCGGGCGGCGAACCGCTTATGCAAGCTGATTTTACAGCAGAACTGCTTGAAAAATGCAAAGCAATTGGTGTGAATACGGCTTTGGACACAAGCGGCGCAGTGTTTAATGAAGGTGTTAAAAAGCTTTTAAGCTATGTTGATTTGGTGATTTTGGATGTTAAGCATTGGAATGAGCATACTTTTGAAAAAATAACTCAATATAAGATGGATAATTTTAATGAATTTTTGGATTATTGCAGACAGATACAAAAACCGCTTATTATAAGACAGGTTATAGTCAAAGGAATAAATGAAAATGATGGTGATGTTAAAAAACTATGCAATTTGGTTGAAGGTTGTAATGTTACTAAAATTGAACTGCTTCCCTTTCACAATCACGGTGCATATAAGTGGAAGGAACTGGGGCTTGAATATGCTTTGAGCAGTGATTGCGAGCCTTCAAAAAAAGAAATGGACAAATTGAATAAATGCCTTGATTTTACAAGTTAAATAGTTTATAATTAGAAAAAACAATATACAATATAAATATATGGAGGTCAGTTTATTATGTCTGAAAATCGTCTTTGTGGCAGTTTAACTAAAATAGGCATACGTCCTGTAATTGATGGAAGAAGGAACGGTGTTCGTGAATCCTTGGAAGACCAAACAATGAATTTGGCAAAAGCAACAGCAAAATTTCTTGAAGAGAATTTGCGCCACTCTTGTGGCTCAAAGGTTGAGTGCGTTATCGCCGATACCTGTATCGGAGGCTTTGCGGAGGCGGCAAATTGTGCGGAAAAATTCCAAAAAGAAGGAGTTGGTGTTTCGATTTCTGTTACACCCTGCTGGTGCTACGGTGCTGAAACTATGGATATGGACCCACACACACCAAAGGCAGTTTGGGGCTTTAACGGAACAGAACGCCCGGGCGCTGTTTATTTAGCAGCAGTGCTTGCGGCTCATGCACAAAAAGGAATACCTGCATTTGGCATATATGGCAGAGATGTTAAAGACGGTGGCGATACAGAAATTCCTGCTGATGTTCAGGAAAAGCTTTTGCGCTTTGCAAAAGCTGGTCTTGCGACAGCAACCATGAAGGGTAAGGCATATTTGGCAATCGGCGGAGTTTCTATGGGTATCGCCGGTTCAATAGTAAATCCTGATTTCTTCCAAAAATATTTAGGTATGCGCAACGAAAGCGTTGATATGACAGAAATTATCCGCAGAATTGAAAGAGGAATATATGATAAAGAAGAATTTGCCAAAGCTCTTGCATGGACAAAGGCAAATTGTGCTGAAGGTATAGATCCAAATGATTCTGCTGTTCAAAAATCAAGGGCGGAAAAAGATGCAGATTGGGAATTCGTTGTTAAAATGACACTTATAATTCGTGATTTAATGGTTGGTAACCCTCGTCTTGCTGAGCTTGGCTTTGGCGAAGAGGCACTTGGTCACAATGCAATAGCAAGTGGTTTTCAAGGTCAGCGTCAATTTACAGACCATTTGCCAAACGCAGATTTTGCAGAGGCAATTTTAAATTCATCCTTCGATTGGAACGGTATAAGGGAAGCATTTATCGTTGCCACCGAAAACGATGCATTAAACGGAGTTGCAATGCTGTTTGGTCATTTGCTGACAAACACAGCATCGGTATTTGCAGATGTTAGAACATATTGGAGCGCAGATGCAGTTAAACGAGTTACAGGCACAACCCTTGAAGGTCGTTCTAAGGACGGATTTATCCATCTTATAAATTCAGGCTCCGCAGCTCTTGACGGTGCAGGTCAAATGGTGGAGAACGGCGAAAAGATTATGAAGCCGTTTTGGGATATCACTGAAAAAGATGTTGACGACACCTTGAAGGCAACAAAATGGTGTACTGCAAATCTTGGTTATTTTAGAGGCGGCGGATATTCTTCTAAATATCTTTCTCAAGGTGAAATGCCTGTTACAATGATAAGGCTTAATCTTGTTGCGGGAATTGGTCCTGTTTTGCAAATTGCAGAGGGCTGGGTTGTTGATTTGCCTGAAAATGTTACAAAAGTAATTGATGAGAGAACAGATAAAACATGGCCTACAACATGGTTTGTGCCGCGCACAACCGGATGTGGTGCATTTAAGGATGTATATTCCGTAATGAATAATTGGGGTGCAAACCATGGTGCGTTCAATTACGGACACATTGGAGCAGATTTAATTACACTTGCTTCGATACTTAGAATTCCTGTATGTATGCACAATGTATGCGAGGATGATATTTTCCGTCCTTCAGCTTGGAATGCGTTTGGAATGGATAAAGAAGGTTCGGATTACAGAGCGTGTACAGCATACGGACCAATATATAAATAAAATAATACAATTTAAGGTCGCCTATTTCGGCGGCCTTAAAAACAATAATTTAAACAGAAAAGGAAGATATAAAATGCCATTAGTAGATATGCCCATAGAGAAATTATTAGAATTTAAAGGGAGAAATCCAAAGCCGAAGGATTTTGATGAATTTTGGGATAAATCCATTGCGGAGATGAAGGCTATGGATTCAAATGTTACAATAACACCTGCAGACTTTAAATCCGATGTTGCGGACTGTTATGATATGTATTTTACAGGTGTAAACGGTTCAAGGATATATACAAAGTTTTTAAAGCCAAAAAATATTAATGGAAAATGCCCTGCCATTATACTTTTTCACGGCTATTCCGGAAACGGTGGAGCGTGGATGGAAAAGCTTTCTTATGTTGCTTCGGGATTTTGCGTGTTTGCAATGGATTGCCGTGGTCAGGGCGGAAAATCGCAGGATTTGGGCGGAACAACAGGAAACACCCTTAGTGGTCAGATTATTCGTGGGCTTGATGACGAGCCTGAAAAGCTTTTGTTCCGTAATATATATTTAGATACCGCACAGCTTGCGGGAATAGTGCTTGATATGGATGAGGTGGACGAAAATCGTGTCGGCGTTCATGGCGGAAGCCAAGGCGGAGCGCTTACAATTGCTTGCGCCGCTTTGGAGCCGAGGATTAAAATGGCTGCTCCTGTATTTCCGTTCCTTTGTGATTATAAGCGTGTTTGGGAAATGGATTTAGCCGCAGCTGCTTATGAGGATTTGAAATCGTATTTTCGTAATTTTGACCCTCGCCATGAACGTGAAGACGAAATTTTTGAAAAATTAGGTTATATAGATTTACAGCATCTTGCACCACGCATAAAGGCAGAGCTATTAATGTTTACAGGGCTTATGGATACCATCTGCCCGCCATCCACACAGTTTGCGGCATATAATAAAATGACTTGTAAAAAGAAATACATACTGTATCCTGATTTTGGGCATGAAGGCTTGCCGGACGTCAGTGATATTACATATGAATTTATGATGGGGTTATAATATCTTTCTTAACAAAAAATTAATAATTTTATATCAGACAAAAAGGAGTTCTTTTGGCGGTGTTTCATAGGGGGATTTTAACTATGGGTGTTTGGCAGACAGTTTTCATACTGTCTGCTTTTCATTTGGTTATTGGATATCTTCCTCATTTATGCAACTAAATTGTACTGCTTTCTTATTTTACTTCTCAGAGTACTTCGTAGAAACTAAAATTATAACATATCAGGTTTGCAATCTTAAGTTCTCTTGCCATAAATATAACGTTTTACATATAAAAAAGCCTTGATTTCTCAAGACTTTTAAATTGGTGCGGATAACAGGACTTGAACCTGCACTGAATTTCTTCAATTAGCCCCTCAAGCTAACGTGTATGCCTATTTCACCATATCCGCATATTGCTGCAATAGATGCAGCAATAATTATATAATTTTTAATGCTTAATCATAATCATATCATCATGAGCGGTAACAAAAATTTTATCCCCTGCTACGACAGTTTCGGTAATAAACATTTCAGCTATTTTGCTCTCTACCTCTTTGGTTATAATTCGGCGCATAGGTCTAGCACCGTATCTATCGTCATAACCTTTTTCAATTATATATTGTTTTAATTCGTCTGTAAAGTTTATTTCTATGCCCTTTTGAGAAAGTCCGTCCGAAAGGTCGGAAAGCATAAGTGTGCAGATTTGATATAACTCTTCTTTAGTAAGCTCATTGAAAACAACTGTTTCGTCCACTCTGTTTAAAAATTCAGGTCTGAATATTTGCTTTAAAGCAGTATCCACCTTATTTTTAATAGATTGGCTTTTTGTTGCATTAAAGCCTAATGATGAAGTTTTTAAATCAGAGCCTGCATTGGAGGTCATAATTATAACGCAGTTTTCAAAGTTGACAAATTTACCGTGACTGTCCGTAATTCTGCCCTCGTCCAATATTTGAAGAAGAATATTGAAAATATCCGGATGCGCCTTTTCAATTTCATCAAGTAAAATAACGCTGTACGGTCTGCGGCGGATTTTCTCGGTAAGCTGCCCAGCATCATCATAACCAACATAGCCGGGAGGGGAACCGATTATTTTAGAAACAGCATGTTTCTCCATATATTCGCTCATATCAAGGCGAACCAAAGCATGCTCGTCATCAAAAAGCTCCTTTGCCAATTGCCTTACCAGCTCCGTTTTACCAACGCCGGTAGGACCCACAAAGATAAAGGAAACAGGTCTTTTTCTGTTAAACAGGTTTGCCCGATTAACTCTGATTGCGCGTGAAACGGCGCTGACTGCTTCGTCCTGACCGATAATTCGTTCGTGTAAATGGTTTTCTAAGTTCATAAGTCTGTTAGATTCAAATTGACTAATCTTTTTAACAGGAATTTTAGTCCACATTTCGATAACCTCTGCAACGTGGTCTAAGGTAATATACAAATCCTTGCACTGTTTTTCAAGCTCTGAAATATTCTCTATCAAACGACATTCATGAATTTTTAAATCTGCCGCTTTTTGATAATCCTCAATAGAATCCGCCTCCACAGCGTTTTCCTTCTGCTTTTGAATTTCCTTCAATTCGTGCCTTACTTTTTCCAGTTCAATTAAGGCTGTATTGTTAAGGTTAACTCTGGAGCCTGCTTCGTCAATAACATCTATTGCTTTATCAGGCAAAAACCTGTCTGTAATATAACGCTCCGCTAAAACGGTTGCACTGCGAATAACATCATCTGTTATTTTCACCAAATGATGTTTTTCGTAATAATCTTTAATTCCTTTTATTATTTCAACAGTTTCGTCTATGGACGGTTCTTCAACTATAACCGGCTGAAAGCGCCTTTCCAAGGCACTGTCTTTTTCAATATATTTGCGATATTCTTGTAGGGTGGTAGCGCCGATAACTTGTATATCGCCCTTTGCAAGAGAAGGCTTTAATATATTGGCGGCACTCATAGCGCCTTCGGCATCTCCTGCCGCAACGATATTGTGAAGCTCGTCGATGACAAAAATAACATTGCCCAGTTCCTTTGCTTCCTCCACAATGCTTTTAATGCGTGATTCAAATTGCCCCCTGAATTGAGTGCCTGCAACAAGAGCGGCTAAATCCAGCAAATATAATTCTTTTGTTAAAAGCTTGTGCGGAACCTGCTTGTTTGCAATTCTAACAGCCAAGCCTTCCGCTATTGCGGTTTTGCCAACACCGGGCTCGCCAATTAACACAGGATTATTTTTTGTGCGTCTGTTTAATATTTGAGTTACTCGTTCTATTTCAACTTTTCTGCCAATAACCCTGTCAATTTCGTTATTTTTCGCTTTTTGAGTAAGGTTAGTGCTGTATTGGTCTATAAATTTTTTCTTTTTTGGTTTTTCCGCAGTTTTGGTATTTGTATTTTTAGAAGGCTGCTCATCACTTTCTTGCTTAGGAGTTTCGCCTCCGAAAAGACTTTGCATCATAGGCATAACACTTTGAAGCATATCAGGCGTTATTTCAGGAGGATTTTCCATGAACTCCTTGCTCATATCTTCAAATTCCTGTTCTCCTATACCCATCTGCTTGATAATATCATCTAAAGGAAAATTTCCGATTTCTTTGGCGCATGGCAAACAAAATCCTTCATTTTTCTTTGTTTCTCCTTCAACCTTTGTTACAAAAACAATTGCATTATTTTTATGACATCTGCTGCATAGCATAGAAATTACCCCCTTTAATGCTACCTTTATGTTATTGTAACATATTTAAAAGAGAGTTTCAATACTATTTTTCTTTTGGTTTAAAGATAAGTGCAAAAAAGTATCCGAAAAACATTGATGCTCCAAGCCCTGCGGCAGTTGCAGCAATTCCACCTGTAAATATTCCTAAAAAGCCCTGCTCGCTGACAGCCTTCATAACTCCTTTTCCCAAGGAATAACCAAAGCCAGAAATTGGTATTGTTGCCCCTGCTCCTGCATATTTTACAATTGGCTCATATAATCCGATTGATGTTAAAATTGCTCCTGCGCAAACATAGCTAACAAGTATTCTGGCAGGAGTAACTTTTGTTTTATCAATAAATATCTGACCTATTGCGCACAGCAGACCTCCTACCCAAAATGCGTTGAAATATTGCATAATTATAAACCTTAACCTTTCCGGCTCACCAATTTTTGAAATCTTAGACCTGCACCAAATCGTGAGCGGATAAGGTGCGAAAATGGTCATATATATGCGCTTTGCTTGTATGCAAATTATCGCATATGCAATAAATTATTATTTTGTGTTTTCGATTACAACAGCATGAGCAATTGAAGGTATGGATTCTCCTTGCAATGTGCTGGTTGGGCTCATAAGCGCACCGGTTCCTATGAACAGAACCTTGTTTAGGCGTTTTTGCGCCATCTCCGGTAAAATGTATCCGCAAAGAATTGCCGCACTGCATCCACAGCCGCTTCCACCGCAATGTGCATCCTGCTTTTCGTTGTCATATATCATCAGCCCGCAATCGTTATAATTATTTAATGTTATGCCGTTTTTCTTCATTAAATCCGCAACAACATCCTTTCCTAACTGCCCTAAATCTCCTGTGAATATTGCATCATAGGAATTTGGAGGTGTGTTAGTATCCTCAAAATGTGCAAGCAGGGTATCAACTGCCGCAGGTGCCATTGCCGCACCCATATTTGCCGCGTCTTTTATTCCCTTGTCAATTATTTTGCCTGTGGTTATGTGAGTTATATAAGGGCCAGAGCCTTCGTTAGACAAAACGACCATACCGCACCCTGTGACCGTAAGCTGTGCGGTGGGAGTTTTTTGCCCCCCATATTCCAGCGGAAGCCTGAACTGCCGTTCAGCACTGCAAAAATGACTGCTTGTTCCGCTGACGACGTTTTCCGCAAAGCCACCGTCAATTGCCATTGCCCCTAAGCTTAAGGATTCCGCCATTGTGGAGCAGGCTCCGTAAAGCCCGTAAAATGGTATCTCTAAATCTCTAATGCCAAAACTTGTTCCTATACATTGGTTCAGCAAGTCCCCTGCAAAAATCATATTTATATCGGCAATGGATTTGTTTGCCTTTGCTACCGCCTTGATTATTGCTTCCTTTTGCATTTTGGTTTCTGCCTTCTCCCAGGATTTTTCTCCCCAATAGCCATCCTCCAGTACCACATCGAACTTGCTTCCGAAGGGACCAGTTCCTTCTTTTCTTCCAACAATTGAGGCGCAATTTATAATTTTTACATCACCTGCAATTTTAATGGTTTGTTTGCCCAATCTTTTGTTTGCTTTCATTAATTATCATCCCTTTCCTAAGGTGAAAATTTATATAAGTCTTTTTTCTTTCAAATTATATTATAATTATTATTGACTATCTTTATACAAAATAGTAAAATTATGATAGGAAAGTTGGTGCTTTAATGTTTAAATATAATATTTCAAATGATGTAAAGTATATGACTGTTACAGAAATTGAGAATTTACAAATAGTAAATCACGCGTTCAGCACCAGAATTGGCGGCGTCAGCACAGGTGAAGCGGCAACAATGAATTTTGGTTTGAACAGAAAAGATACATTAGAAAATATAAAGCAAAATTTCAAGCTTTTGTGCCATGCTATTGGCAGTGATTATAAAAATATAGTATTATCTAATCAAGTACACGGCAATAGGGTTTATGCCGTTAGTGAAAAGGATGCTGGCAAGGGACTTTTTATCAGCAGTGATATTTTGGGGGTAGATGCCCTTGTTACAAACGTTCCAGACGTTCCTATTTGCACATTTCATGCGGATTGTATGCCTATATTTTTTGTGGATAAAGAAAAAAGGGCAATAGGGCTTGCCCACTCCGGCTGGAAAAGCACAGCTTTAAATATTGCCAAGGAAACTATAGATAAGATGATTGAAAATTACGGGTGCAATCCAAAAGACATCATTTGCGCAATAGGTCCCTCCATAGGTCCGTGTCATTTCGAGGTTGATTTGGAGGTTGCGGAAAAATTTCCGAATAAATTTGTTATCGAGGAAGATAAACCGCACATTAACCTTTGGGAGGTTTGCGAGGAACAGCTTATAAACTGTGGTGTTTTGAAGCAAAATCTTATTAAGGCAAATATTTGCACATACTGCGAAAAAGATACATTCTATTCCTATCGTGGTGATAATCACAAAACAGGCAGCATGGTTTCGATAATGCAGCTAAGGAGGACAAATTGATTTGAAAAAATTAATAGCTCTGTTTATTATGTGTGCCTTTTTATTCGGTTGTAAAAACATACCCACATTTAATATAACAGCGCCTACACAAGCTTCCTTGCCACAAAAGGGTGGTACTTTAAAAATATATTCATATAATCCAGATACTTTGAACCCAATATACACCTATAACAAAGCAAATGAGCAAATGCTTCGTCTTGTTTTTGAGAGCCTAATCGAATGTGATGAGGAGCAAAAACCGGTCTGCAATCTGGCAGAAAGCTATACTGTTTCGCAAAATGGGCTTGTTTGGAATATAATCACAAAATCCAATGTTTTGTGGCATGACGGAACGCTTTTTTCTGCCTATGATGCGGCAAGCACATTTTCAAATATTTTGAACAACTATTTCTCTTCAATTTATTCGCAAAACCTCAGCAACGTCAGAAGTGTTAAAGCGAAATCCCCCAATGAATTGGAAATAACCTTAAATGCCCCTCAGACGAATTTTATTAATCTTTTGGATGTTCCAATAATAAAAGAAGCAAAAAACCCCGAAAAAGATAATTTCTCACCAATCGGAACAGGTGCATATGTATATAATAGCACAGCAAACAAAAGCATATATTTAACTGCTAACAACAACTGGTGGCGTAATGGCTCTCCATATATAAGCAACATTGAGGTTAAGCTTATGCCGGATAAAAACACATCTGTTTTTGCATTTGATTCAAAAGAAATAGATTTAGTTACAACAGATATACAAAACTGGGGAAAATATCCAGGCAATTTTGAAAATAAAACAATTGAATATTCATCAGGTAATTTTAATTTTATAAATTTTAATCTGAACAATAAATATTTATCCAACCAGCAAATTAGAAAGGCAATTGCTTATTGCATAAATAAAAAACGTATATTTGATGAAGTTTTGCTTTCTCACGGTGCAATGGCGGATACCTTCATACATCAAAAATGGTGGATGTATAATGACCAGACAAGCAAATATGTTTTTGATACAAAATATGCGTCCGAGCTTTTAGAAGGCGAAAATATAAAGCCGAATTCAATAACATTAGATATGTTGGTTGTGGAAGATAACAATATAAAATCAGCCGTTGCAAATATAATCAAGCAAGGCTTAAAAGAAGCAAAAATAGATGTGATTATTAAATATGTTGATTGGGAACAATATAAAATGTTAATTGCAAATGGAAATTACGATATGTACCTTGGGGAAATAAATTATTCTCAGGAGGTTAATCCGGAATATGCAATTTTAAATAGGGAGGGCTATTTGGACCTTTTCAAAGAGTTACAGCTCCAGATTGACGATGGAGGAAGGAAGAAGGTTTATAACGAATTACAAGCTAAATATGCAGAGGAGCTTCCAAGCATCCCACTTTATTTTGATGCCTCCGCACTGATTTTTAATAACAATATTGAAGGAAATATAAAGCCTAACAGAACTAATATGTTTAGTAATATCGGTGAATGGTTTTTAAACAAATTTTAAATTTTATGGAATTTTTTTTAAAAAAGTATTGACAAATTTAAAATTCACTGTTATACTAACTAAGGTTCGCATAATTAGTGCGTTTGGAAAACAAATGTGCGGGTGTAGTTCAATGGTAGAATCTCAGCCTTCCAAGCTGATTGCGCGGGTTCGATTCCCGCTACCCGCTCCATTGTTTTTTATATTTAACTCAAATAATGTTTGCCAAGGCATATTTGAAGCAAATATAGCGCGGCACTTATTTTGCGCCTGTAGCTCAGTAGGATAGAGCAACTGCCTTCTAAGCAGTGGGTCAGGAGTTCGAATCTCTTCAGGCGCGCCAGTAAATTTTGCATAAAACGGGCATAAGTATTCGTCTGTTTTTTTTGCTGATAACTGGGAACCAATAATTGTATACTCATTTGGTGGGTATAGCTCAGTTGGTTAGAGCGCCAGTTTGTGGCACTGGAGGTCGTCGGTTCGATCCCGACTATCCACCCCATTTTTTAATCGTTGGGCTGTCGCCAAGTCGGTAAGGCACCAGATTTTGATTCTGGCATTTCGTTGGTTCGAGTCCAGCCAGCCCAGCCATATGACCCATTAGCTCAGTCGGTAGAGCACTTGACTTTTAATCAAGGTGTCCCGCGTTCGAATCGCGGATGGGTCACCACTCGAAAATCCCTCAACCATGCGGTTTGAGGGACTTTTTGTTATATCAAGATATTGATGGCAAACTGACTGAATGTGCTGATTATGTGCTTTTTGCGAACTGAGTCAGGGGGTCAAAAGTAATATGAGGTAGCCAAAGCCCTATTTCATTGCATCTTTCAGAGCTTTACCAGCTTTAAATGCAGGTGATACTGAGGCTGCAATTGCAATTTCTGCACCTGTTTGTGGGTTTCTTCCCGTGCGAGCTTCTCTTTTGCGTGTTTCAAATGTACCAAAGCCAACAAGCTGTACTTTGTCGCCGGCTTTAAGTGCTGATGTAATGCTTTCAATTGTTGCACTTAATGCGCTTTCAGCATCCTTTTTGGTTAAACCCGATTTTTCTGCTATTGCAGCTACCAATTCTGTTCTATTCATTTGGCAAACCTCCATAATAATTGATTTTCAACGGTATTGTACCATATATACAACAGGAAATGCAATAGTTGTTGAAAATATTACGCTAAAATTGAGTTTTGCCAAATAATATCCCCCCTCTAGGTTTTTGGGAAATGCTTGAAATAAAAATGTTAGAGTGATATGATATTGACAAAAAATTAGCGTAGGATTAAGGGAATAATTAATTGTAATAGAATGAACAACACCAAGTGTTGCCTAATGAAGGTATAAGGTGATGAATTATGAGAATATGTGGGCTACAATCGCATTAGGATTATCCTCCACTGAAGCTGAGTTGCAAATAACTACAGGACTTGGTTTTAAGTCAGGGGTACAACTTCGTGAAGGTTGTAATTCAATTATTACTGGTTGTAGTAATTACAGACTAAATGCTAAGGTTTTTGCAAATAATTCAATAAAAGCAACAGGATTTTCAGCTAGTGATATTATTGTGATATTGAATATTAAGGGATTAGGGCAATGGTCAATAGTTATCCAAAACAACATTTATTTTAGTTATGGAGGTAGGCTTATAATGAGAACGGTAGAAACCTCACTTTTAGAAAAAGTTTATGAGAAATTCACACGGGAGACATTAGTAATACAAGAACACATTGATTTCATGGAGAAAAGTGTTGTTTTAAGCAGGATGAAAAAAAATAATCAGTATGCTTATAAACACAATTTAAGTATAGAAAATATTAATAGCATTCGAAATAAGATGGGATTTCTCAATCAGAAAATAAAACAGGATATTGCTTCTTTACAAATTAAAATAGAGAAAAGCAAGTTTTATGAGATCCCAGCATGGTTTAAGTCAATTGATGCAAGAAGCGAGGAAGGAGAATTTGTTGATTTTATATTTGAACTTATAGAAGATGGTTCTAAGGATAGAGAAATGATTATTGAACGAGTACAACGCAATCATTTAGACGTTATGCCCATAATAGAAGCCAATAATATTGAAGCTGAGTTTTATTTAAAGTTATATGCTGATAATGAAAAAATATATAATTATATTGACTATTGTTTAAAAGCATTTCATAACAACTCAATTATCAGTGATGTGGAGCAAATTGAAATATTAAGAAACTATGAAAAACTATTACGTTTAATTGATGTAAAAAATAACATAAATATTTACAGACAAGCTTTTATACAGTTAGTCGCACTTTTTGATGCTTTGGTTTTTGAGTGCTTTGAAATTCAATTTAATATAAACTTTTTTGAATGGCTTAAGTTATTTGATAATGATAATATTAAGCTGCATGAAATAGCGAATAACAATGATTTTGGAGATCTTAAAAATATGATTATTGAGAAAAAACTGAAAAGTATGAGCCTCAAAGATTTATTGGATATTTTAAATAAATGTAATCCTATGCTTTTTCATATAAATGGTGAAACTACGTATGCTAATTTTAGAGAAATAATTAATCGGCGGAATTGTCATATACATAATAATGGAATTATTGATAAAGCATATTTAGGGATTGATAAAAATAATTTAAATACAACATTTAATATATATAACTATAATATAGGTGATTATGCAGAGGTTGAAAAAGAATATATAGATATCTCATTGAATTATTGTTCTGAATTCATAAAAAAGCTAACTCAACTTTCGGATTAATAATTATATAGACTTTCAGCGCTATGCATCATTAGAAATTTTAAGGTTATATGAATTCAAAAGAAATGGTTTGTATAAAAACGAGTACTTAATTCTAATAGCTTCAATATTGTTCACCTGAAGGTCATAGTTTAAATACTGTTATCATATGACATAATTACTGTCAATAGCTTCAATAAAACATCTAGTGGGAGTGTTACGAAAAATGAATGAAAAACTGATATTTGCTGAAATCCCCGATAAAATTAATGAAGAATGGCGTAATGGATCTATTATAGGCGGTATGTCTGGACTCTTTTGGAGAACTATCAAAATTGCTAATACATTCAAAGTAACAGGAGACTTATTGATAGAACATATGCTTGGAAATTTAGATGATATTGATGAATTAATATATCCTGCACTTTTTAATTACAGACAAGCAATAGAATTGTACTTAAAATCGTTTTTAACAAACCCGCCTAAAATTCATAATATCAAAGAATTAATTAGTAAATTTAACACGGAACATTCTTTATATAAATACGTGAGTTTACCTAAAGAAATAATATCTATATGTTTGGAGTTTGATGAAAATGATTCAAGATCGACAACATTCAGATATGAAGATAAAGATTTCCGTGAAAACGTAAACTTAAAAGGAGAGTTCTGGATAGATTACAATGTCTTAAAATATAAAATGGATTTGATTCAACAGTTCTTTTTGGATTTGAAGCAACCTTGAAAATGGGACTCAAATAGTTTCATTTCCCCCTCTAAATACAAAGCGTAGGTAGAGGGGAAAAACAAAATTTATGGGTGCTTATAGTACACATTATGCAAAGTAAAAAAGTTACTTTTAGTACAACATCCCCAATGAAAAATGTATTAAAATGTATATGGGTGATAAAATGAAGGAAATTAATATATCAATTATTCAAACCTTAAAGCGGGGTTTAGACAATTTAATGTTACAAAGAGGCTTCGAAAACTACAAAGCACTTTCTTTAGTGAGTCAAATTAATTACAATACTTTGAAATCATGGATGAATGGCACGAAGCTACCCCGTCTAGGTACTTTGGATAAAATGTGTAATACACTCAAAATAGAAACATTTAAATTGTTTACTGTAAACCCGGATTTTAGCGAATCAGTTGATATTATTGAAAATGATTCGAGGGATAAAATCAGAATAAATATTAGCAAGCTTATGTTGGAGAAAACAAGATTAACGAAAAATGATTGTATAGCACTTTTTGAAGGTGAGATTACAATGGATGAATATATATCATACACTAGAAGACCACCGGGTCGGATTGTTCCGTTAAATAAATTAGGAATTATAGCTCATTATCTCAATGTTCAAATTTGGGAACTATTAAAATAAGGGGATGAATGTATGTATTCAAACAGCAAGATATCTAAGGAAATAATGGATAAGTTAAATACTAGTATAAATTCATTAGGTGACATGGAAAATATTGTTCCTGCCAGCTTAAAAAGAACATTTAATTTTAAAGGAAGGAAGTCTATTGATGTTGCTACAAGGCTAATAGAATCATTAACCATAGAAACTGACGTTATAGCTGATCCCTTTATTGGTTCAGGTAGTTTTGCCCTTGCATCTTCAAAAGCAAATAGAGCTATTATAGGTACTGAACTTGACAACTACACTTACGGCGCACTTAAAGTACTATTAGAAAATTACAATCAAACATTATTTTCTGAACTTTTAGCAAAAGTTAAAGAAGATTGCTATGAGTCCGTTATGGGGTTGTACGCAACGAAATGTTGTGGAGTTAAGAATTTTATTGATAAACTCCATTTTGATCCAGAAACTGATGAGTATTATAATCCAAATCCACACAGGGATATAAAAGATAATAAGACCATTATTATCCTTGAAAATTGTCCTATTTGCGGGAACAAAACAAAGGTATTTGAAAAAGTTGATGAAGAGCAGATAAACAATACAAATAGACTCGACACAACGAGGTTTCCAAAGCATAAGCTTATTGAAAATAGCAGAATTAATATTACAACACCAACAGGAGCAGACAAGTATGATAGAAATTATACAAACAGAGCAAAATTTGCTTTGTTAATGATACAGGACAGTATCAATTCTGTACCCAAGAGCATAGAAAGAGATATCTTAGAACATTGTTTAGTTGCGGCCCTCGCTCTTTCTCGAATTTCTCAATATGGATCGGGGACGGAATACTTATATCAAGTTATGAGGTTTCAAGCACAAGAAAAGAATGTGTGGGAAATATTTCAAGATAAATGCAATAGCTTTATAAAATTTAAGAAAGAGTTTCAGTATGCACAATGTACTGATTTAACTGATGATAAATCAAAAATTCAAATTTATAACTGCGACTTCAAAGAATTATTTCAAAAACCTCAATATGCTAATTTTTTTAATTTGATTTATACCGATCCTCCATACACGGACCAAGTAGCTTATCTAGAGCGTTCACAGATGTTCAGAGATTGGCTAAGCTGTTTTTATGATAAGAATTTGAAATTGACGTCAGATATGCTAAACAAAGAGATTGTCGTGACTAACCCACCATCACGCCCAAATAAGCAAGGTTATCCACAATACTACGCAGACATTGATACTATGTTTAAGATATTTTATAATTGTTTAAAAAAGGATGGTGTTGTTGCATTTACAATAAAACTTGCAGGGAACAAATACTTTACAACGTTAGCGGAATTCATTAATCTTGCACGAAAGAATGGATTTGAATTTGCACTAAAGTTTGGTATTGATAAAAAAGACCCAACTTTAAGAAAACAAGCTGCATATAACAAAACTATTTCTAAAGAAATGATTGTGCTATTTGTAAAACTTGATGAAGAAAAAAGGTACTGGTATGTTAATGGGGGAAATTATGACTTTGAAATAGTGAAGATGATATACAACAGCATTAAAAAGTCGAATGAATTAGGTATACTCTTACCCATGTGTATTAAAATTGTTGAAAAAGATTTACTAAAAAATCATGGGATAATATGTGATGAAAATATAGTTAATAAAATTAAAAAAGTAATTTTAGACGAATTTTACATTGCTCCAAATTCGCTCGTTAGTATCGACCCTAATAATTTGTACTTGGAGATGGAAGAAAGTTCGGACATATTTACTAAACTGTTTGATACGATACCGATTATTATTAAGAAACTATTAAAAATTAGTGATGGATTTACTCTTGATGACTTGTATTTTGAAATGTTAAATGTTGTTTGTAATGGGAATCCAAATGTATTAAATCAAGTACTTAATCAAAAATCCCACGAACGACAAATACAAGCTTTAGTTGAGAATTATTGTGATTTAATTGGCAGAAAATATGTTGTCAAAAAACTTAAAAATGTTATTAATGAAACTTCGCAAGATATATCAACAATGGAAGGTTATGAGTTTGAAGAATTAGTTAGTAGACTGCTTGGGAAAGAGGGTTATTATAATGTTGTCAAAGTAGGTAAAGCAGGAGATAGGGGTGTGGATATCTATGCTAAAAAAATGGTAAACAATATCGAAGAAGGTTTTATTTTTCAGTGCAAGCGTTGGATTGGAAATGTTTCGGGTACTCCGATACAAAGGCTTCATAGCATGGTAATACAAATGTCACCGGAGTTTAGCCATGCTATTTGTATAACAACTTCAAATTATACAACTCATGCTATTGATGAAGCGAAAAAAACCGGAGTAGAAACTGTAAACGGGACACAGCTTTTAGAAAGACTTAATAATGTGTTCCCGAATGAATATTATCATGGTGCATTAGATTTCTCACAAGTTGAATAAAATAGCAGGGGTTTATTCTCCTGCTATTTTCCATTTGCAAAGAGTAGAATCCCATAGCAAATACTTTTCAAAAATATCCACTAAAGTTTTATATTTGTTGGAAAGCGTAGTTAGCCAACCGTTTTGAATAAGCATTTCCATCAATCCACCGTCATAAAGCTCAGGTGTAGACATAGGACCATATTGTCTTAACACATGTTTTGTATGTGCTACGATATTAATTTCAATTTCGTCAACGCTCTCTGAACTGACCATGTTATCAAAACAAAATCCATCTTTTGCAAAAAGTAAAATTGCATCACCGTTTAATGATTTTTTGGGGCTAATAATATTTTTCAGGGTATTGGATTTTTTTATATGAATTTGCGATAAGAAGGTGAACTTGTTTCTCGACATAATCGAAACAAGCTTATCCCATACATTAAGGTTACAATCATGAAAATACATACATAAATATCCATCATCCTTGATTTTTCTTGAACAGATTTTAAACACCTTTTCAAGCTCCCTAAAATAATCATCCTCAGTTATTTTTCTTTCTGGTGATGAAGAAACGATTATTTCATCTTCAAGGTTGAAATCGAGTGATAAGAAAGGCTTGTATAACTGCATATATTCCGAGTAAGCTACCTGTCCTAAGTAAGGTGGGTCAGTAATTATTAACTGTACTGAATTATCTTTTAAGTCTGTGTCATCAATATATTGGCTACCTTTGTGCAAAAGTGAATATTTTATATCTGAGTTATAATTCTCTTGCAAATATTTAATTGTGTTTTGGAATTTTGCTACCTTTCTATCTAAGATATCAATTATGTTCTTTTCTACACAATCGGTTTTGGGAATCCAAAGTGGCCATTGAGAATTGGAGTGTTTATCTGTTATTTTACACAGATGCAATACCGACATTAAAATGTACTTAAATACATCTTTTTGAGTACCTAATCCATTGATAATACCAACGATTTTATCAAGTAAAGTAAAATTTCTTCCTGTAAATATTTGGCTGATTCTTTGGTTTTTATAAACTGCTATTTTTGTATTATGTAATAGAATCTCGTCATTAATATTACTTAAAGGCTCCAATATATTTATGGCAGTATAGTCATTTTCAGTAGCTTCTTTTGAACCTTTATTAGTACAAATACAACGATAATTAATAACCTTTATTTTTATATCTGAGTCGCGGCTTTCCTTGTCGAAAATAACAGAGGTTATCACCGCCCTTTTTTTGCAATTCGGACATGTAGTATAGTAATAAGGTAATAACGCTTTTATTTCTTTTAAAAAAGCATTCTGTGCTTTTTTAAAGTCATTTAAATCATATTGCCTGAGCAAAGTTTTAACTATAAATAGTGGAGCTTCATTAATTTCAGCCCCAACACCAATTCGGTTGTTTTCTTTTTTTATTGCTTCAAGGAGCGTTACACCAGAGCCTAAAAATGGGTCAAACACAATATCGCCTTGTGTACTTAAATTCTCAATTAATATGTTGCATATGTTATATGGCTTTTGCGACCAATAAATGTGTGAATCATAAAGTGCATTGCGATTACTAGCTGAAACATCTTGTATCTGTTTTTTTAAATTTCTAATATTTATTGTGGACATTCTAATTTACCCCCTTGCATAGAACTAAGTATTCCAAAACTTTCTTGGTTTGCTTGTTTCTGTTATTAGAGTGTGAATAGTCAACGGACTCAACCTTGACATTTGAATGTCCAAATATTTTTTCGCAAGCTGATATTATTTGCTCAATGGACATTACATATCTGTCTGTTTTTTGCAATGCAGTATCTTTGGGGTAAGCAAAACTTATTGCTAAATTTTTTCTGTGCAACTTAGAAAATACAATCAATTCTGAAAAAGATTTCAAACAACCGCTTTTTTGGCTAAGTTCCGACTGAAACCTATCTTCTGTATATAACCCTTTTGTATATCCACTTTTAATAATAGTTGGAGAGGGGTAATTATATTTCGCTACAACATTTAGTAAATGGTAGTATCGTGAATATTGCATATCTGTATAAGGTGGATCCGCATAAATAAAGCCTACTTCTTGTTGGATCTTTTTGTTTTTTATAATAGCGTGAAAGTCCTCGTTAAAAACAACATTCCCATTATCAATATCAACAAATGTATCACTAAAGAACTCTTCTAATTTTTTTGTGAAAAGCTTGTAAACGGACTTGTTTCTTTGCACTTTTAACCGGTTGACATTTTTACTTGGTGAAAGTGGTTGTGCCATATGTCCGTCTTTTGAAAAAACACATTCTTTCATAGCATAAAATAAAGACGAAAGTAATATTGATTTCATATTGTTATCAGATGAAAAGCTTTCAATTGCGTATCTAATCGAGTCGATTTCAAAACACTGTTTTATCCCAAAATAGGTTCCAGCATAGTATGTAGTAAATAAATCGTATAAATGTTTTGTATGAGAAATATTACTTTTTGAGCTCCATATGGTTGGATATTCCCGGTATAACTCTATCAAACCATCTTCATTGTTGTCTAATAACATTGTATTTTCAATATCGACATATTTTGCATATTTGAGGTAGAGTTTATCTTGATTTTCTAAGCTTTTAGTATATATTGTGGTTTTTAATTTATCTATACGTACCCCAGATAGTTTGCTTAGCAATGCTTGAGAGATTATAGACGAATAGTATTCGCTATCATTAGCGAATACTTTGTAATTCTGCTTAAAGCTATAGCCAACACTACATGAACCCGAAAAAATATCCAAAACAGCTTTTTTATCATCTATATAATTAAAGGTATTTTTGTGAATAAAATCAATTAAGTTTTTTTTACTGCCCTGATAGTTTAAAATTGTGAAAGAATCCACTATAAAGCACCTCCGTTCTTAGTTTTACACACAATTTACATAATACTATTATATAATAAAATCAGTAAAAAGTCAACCACATATAAGTTAATTAGCAACATTTACTTGCATCGGAAAAATACAAGGCGAATAGGTATTAATGATTTTATTATTTATGTGCCTATTATATTACATCATTAATGTTTAATAATTTATACGCGATTGCTTGTGTTTAGTAATACATATCCACATTTATTAATAGCATAAATTATATCTTGACAAGCAATGCAAGGGGTGTTATAATATTTACATACAAGCTATTATGCTTACAAGCGTTTGTGTTAATTGTTGATATCACCTGAAGATGAGATTGAAGACCCACATAAAAAATGAAGACCTAAGACCCTGATGTGGCTAGGCAATAATAATAATGAGTGGGCAAAAAATGAGGGAAAAGGTGACAAGAATGAATGAAGAATATTTGAATTTTGGCGATTTTATCGCAAGGAAACGAGAGGAAAAGAAAATAACACTTAGAGAAATGGCAAAGCGGTTGGATCATTCACCGCCGTATTTAAGCGATGTAGAAAAAGACAGACGAAATCCATTTGACCTTGCGAAACTTGATTTACTTGCAAGTATACTAATGTTATCCGAAGAGGACAAAACAATAATGCTTAACCTCGCCGGCAAAAAAAGGGGTGAAGTAGCTCCGGATATTCCTGAATACATTATGGAAAGGGATTATGTTAGTGCAGCGCTAAGAACAGCAAGAGATTTAGATGCAGGAGAGGAAGAGTGGTTGGAGTTTGTTAAAGAACTTAAAAAGAGAAAGGAGTAATTTAACAAATGTACAGACCGTCTTACCGAACGAACAAGAGTGGTGTGCCGATTCTTAAAAAAGACGAAATTGATACTATTGCGGAGCAATACATCTTAGATTTCTGCCCAGAGGCACTCCGGGATCCAAAGGAGATAGATATTGACTCTTTTTGCATGAATTATCTAGGGTTAAAACAAGATTTTCAATACCTATCAAACAACGGTATTTATTTGGGCATGATGGTTTTCAATGATACTAACAAGGTTGTTGTATATAATCCTTTGAAAAACATAGCAGAATATTGCAGTGTTAAAGCACGAACAGTTATAATTGATAACCGCTTACTTGAAGATAGTCAAGAACGCAGATGCCGTTTTACAATAGGGCACGAGTGTTTCCATGATATTTTTCACAGAGGTTTCTATGGTTATAACCCAAATCAAATGTCATTATTTGATGGCACTTCAGAACCAATGATACAGTGTAGAGCAGTTGCCTTAAATGGTAAGACTAAACCTCCGCAGCTATGGGATAGTAAAGACACTATGGAATGGCAATCAAATTACGCTTCATCGGCAATTCTAATGCCTAAGTCAATGGTACTGAAGTTAATTAAAGATTTATCCAATATTGATTTGATATTCAGAAAAGCAACATATGTTTGTGAAACCTCAAGAGTATTCAATGTATCAATTCAAGCAGCACAATACCGTTTGCAGGGTTTAGGAATAATTAATAAGAACGAAAAAATACCTGACATTTTAGAACTAGATTGTATGTAACTCGCAATTAATATTACAGCGAGCAATTCGCTGTATATTTTTTACCCATAGTGTAAGCAAATTAGCTAATATGATTATAAAGAAAAGGGAGGTTATTTATGTTGAAAGAGATTCGATGCCTACGGTGTGGAAGGCGGTTGTTCGATGTTACTGAAAAAACGATAGGTCCGGTTGTTAGAAAGTGTAAATGCAAAAAAACTACAATTTATTATAGCAAAGATAGAATAACAACTAAATAAATTTTTCGCAGAGCCGCTTAGATGGCCAGATGATTACCGAGGAATTGGTAATCGTTTGGCCATTTTTTTTATTTTAACTATATTTTTTCACCCATTTTTTTGTATGTACAAACGTCACACCAATCTAAAAAATTTAGGAGGAATTCAAATGAACAGAAATTGTAAAACTAGTAAAGATAAGCGTACCAACTACATTTATTACGGTGCGAATGGTAACAAAACAATATTAATTCCAGGGGCAGATGGAGTTACAGAGGCTATTATTGAAACATTGCATACGCTAGATGATTTGGAATTTGACAAAAACCGTAAGGAAACAAGGAGGCACAAGACCCTTGATGATTTTAATGATAAGGCTGAAATGGTGATTGACCAGGGTGTTGATGTTGAGGAAGATGCGCTTTCGAATTTAGATAGCGAAGTTGCAAAAACTTTGATACATAAAGCAGTTTCAATGTTAAAGCCACAGCAACGAGCTTTGATTTGCGCCTTGTATCTTTCCAATCCCCCAATGAGCCAAGCGGAATATGCTAATACCTTAGGAATTGCTGAATCGAGTGTGCAGCAAAATGCTAGGAGAGCAAGGGCAAAGCTCAAGGAAATTATAGAAAATTTAAATCAATAGAATATGACCTTAATAATGGTACTATCAAATTCATAACACTTTATTATTTACATATTTTATGTAGTTTATACTAGAATGTTTGAAAATTTTAAAAAATTTATTGACAAAATTTACTTTTTGTATTATAATTTAAAAAGTACTTAATACATATGTTTTACAATTTCATAATTGAATTTAGCAAGACCCATACATATATCAAAAAAATTAATAGAACATTTATACCTTTCTAGATGGTATAGTTGATTCTGTTGGATTTGATATATGCATGGGTCTTTTTGTGTTTATAAGGCTCGATAATAATAAAAAAGAAAGTCGAGGTAGTAAAATGAAAAAAACAATAACATGTAGTGAAGGTCAAAGGATTTTTGATAAGTACCCAGGAACTAACGCAATTATCAGTATTAAATGCTCTCAAAAGAAATGCAAGAAAAGAAGACGTTGCAACAAAATGCAAAATATTAAATTAGGTAATTATCATCACTTGCTTGCTAATCAGTTTTATAAGCAAAGATGTCCATTATGCAATGCTCATGTATTTGACGTTGCATACGGCAGTAATGGTACTGTTGAAATCAAATGCAAATGCAATAATATAGTAGACATACTTTTTGGCAATTCTAAAAAAACTGCTTTTGCAGCATAGAATTGAGTACACATACCGAGCAATCGGGGCATAACTTCGGTTATAGCCACCAGCCGCCGGATAGAAACGAGAAATCGTCTTTATCCGGCTTTTTTTATTTTTTAAACAACTAAATATAGCATACCAAGCAACCGGAGCCGGATGAGTTACCAATCGCTGGATGATTACTTTTAAAAGTATCGTTTTGCGGTTTTGGTAATCATCTGGCTTTTTTATTTGGCTCCTGTGATGAAAGGGGTCAAAAAATGTCAAGGAAATATAAAACAAGCAAAGATAAGCGTACCAATTATACCTATTATGGTGTGGATGGAGGCAAAACAATATTAATTCCAGGAGCAGATGGAGTTGCAGAGGCTATTATTGAAACATTGCACACGCTAGATGATTCGGATTTTGATAAGAATCGCAAGGAAACAAGGAATCATGATAGCCTTGATAATATTAACGATAAGGCAGAAATGGTAATTGACCAGGATGTTGATGTTGAAGAAAACGTGCTTTCGAATTTAGAAAGCGAAGTTACAAAAACTTTGGTGCATAAGGCAGTTTCATTGCTAAAGCCACAGCAAAGAGATTTAATATATGCCCTATATCTCTCGAATCACCCTATGAGCCAGTCGGAATATGCCGAAAACTTAAGAATTGCTGAATCAAGTGTCCAGCAAAATGCTAGGCGAGCAAGGGCAAAGCTCAAGGAAATTATAGAGGATTTATATAAATAAAAAATATTTTTCAAAAAAGTGTAGGGGTAACCCCTCTCCCAAGGCTTATATATAGAGAAAAAATTCTCTGGGAAGTTGAGGTGATGAAAAATGCTTAAACATCAAGTAGTAATCAATGTAGCGGATACTACAGGCAAGAAAGTGAACGTGTTAAAAGGTGGAGATATAACAATTCGAAATAGAATACTTAATCTCCTATTTGGAAATCAGCAAAAAATGTTAGTGCTTGTGCCAAGTGCCAGCGTTCAGTCAGTTTCGATCAAGGAGGTGGAAGTAGAAGATGGGTAATATGAAATTGGTATTCATATGCTCACCCTATAGTGGTGACATAGAGCGAAACACAAAAAAGGTGTCAGGATATTGCAGATTTGCCTATCTTTGCAACAGAGTGCCATACGCTCCGCATTTGCACAATCCCAGGTTTCTTTATGAAGATATACCTGAGGAGCGTAAGGAAGGCATTAAACTTGGGCTTGAAATTTTAGCAAAAGCTGATGAGTTATGGTGCTTTGGCAACAAACTGACTGACGGTATGAGGACGGAATTGAGGTATGCAATTAAAAACGACATACCAATCAAGTATTTTACAGACAAATGTGAGGAGGTCGAAGCATATGAGCAGGATTAAACTATTGCAAAATGTTGTAGATGATTTAAAGCAGTTAACCGATAGTTTGGGTGCCCTTGCAGGTGCCATGCAGGAAAATGAAAGGTCGGAGCCTACCGTAGAAAAAGAACAGACCGTAAAGGAAAGTACCATTCCTATTGAAGAGGTACGTGCTGTTTTAGCAGAATTATCACGAAATGGTAAGCAGCCGGATGTGAAAGCCCTTATTACAGAGTTTGGTGCTGATAAGCTGACGGACATCGACCCTTCTAATTATTCGCTGCTTTTGAAAAAGGCGGGTGAGCTATAGTGTCACATGCGGTACTTTCAGCTTCCGGCTCGCACAAATGGCTAAATTGCACCCCATCGGCAAGGCTTGAGGCGCAGTTTAAAAATGAAACAAGCGTATATGCACAGGAAGGCACAGCAGCACATGAACTTTCGGAGCATAAACTGCGTGAGTATTTAGGCATTGAAACAAAAAGACCGGAAAGCGAATTTGACTCAGAGGAGCTTGAGTATTATACCGACGCTTATGTTACATATGCTGTTGAGCAAATCAAGTACGCAAAGCAAAGGTGCAAGGACCCAATAGTCCTAATCGAGCAGAGGCTGGATTATTCGCATTATGTTCCAGGCGGGTTCGGTACAGGCGACCTTGTCATTGTTGCAGACGGTACTCTTGATGTTGTTGATTTGAAATATGGTAAAGGCGTAGCTGTATCGGCAGTAGATAACCCACAGATGAAACTGTACGCACTTGGCGCATTGGCACTATTTGATAATCTTTATGACATTAAGACTGTGAGGATGGTTATCGTTCAACCAAGGCTTGAGAGTATATCAGAATATGAGGTTTCGGTTGATGAGCTCATTTCCTGGGCTGAAACGGAGCTTAGAGAAAAGGCAGAGCTTGCAGATTTAGGTGAAGGTGATTTTTGCAGCGGCGAGCATTGTAGATTTTGTAGAGCGAGGCATACCTGCAGAGCAAGAGCCGAAGAGCATTTATCTCTTGCAAAATATGAATTTAAGCTACCGTCATTGCTGACGGATGAAGAAGTAGCACAAATACTTACCGTGGCAGACAGGCTGTCACAATGGGCAAATGATGTGTATTCATACGCTACTGACCTTGCAATTAACGAGGGTAAGGAGTGGGACGGCTTCAAAATTGTCGAGGGTCGAAGCAACCGTAAATTTACTAATGAGGATTCAGTCGCAAACATCTGTATAGAAAACGGTTTTGATGAGGTATATAAAAAGACCTTGAAAGGTATAACCGACCTTGAAAAATACCTGACAAAAAAGAGGTTTAATGAGCTTTTAGGCGGATTGGTTGTTAAACCGAAAGGCAAGCCAACCCTTGTACCCATAGGCGATAAAAGAGAAAAAATTATAGTTAACAACACGGCGACAGCCGATTTTAAGGAGGAAATTTAATTATGAAAGCTAACGAAAACACAGCAACGACAAAGGTTATAACAGGTAAGGTAAGATTTTCTTACGCAAACATATGGGAGCCGAAATCAATTAATGGTGGTGACCCAAAATACTCTGTATCACTGATTATACCAAAATCGGATACAAAGACCATTGAGGAAATTGAAAATGCTATTGAACAAGCAAGGCAGGATGGCAAGGCAAAATTTGGCGGTAAAATTCCTGCCAACTTAAAACTTCCCCTTCGTGACGGCGATATCGACAGGCCTGATGATGAAGCATATGCAGATTCATATTTTGTAAATGCCAACTCAAAGGAAAGGCCACAAATCGTAGACAGGGCCTGCAAACAGATTTTAGATCGTGAAGAAGTGTATTCCGGTTGTTATGGTAGAGTGTCTATTAATTTTTATGCATTTAATACTAACGGGAATAAAGGAATCGCTTGCGGACTCGGAAATATTCAAAAAATAACAGATGGGGAACCTCTAAGCGGTAGAAGCACAGCTGAGGCTGATTTTTCTACTGACTACGATGAGGACTTCTTAAGCTAATGGATACAGTGTGGAAAGATATTCCTGGATACGAAGGCAAATATCAAGCTAATGCAAAAGGTGAAATAAAAAACCTTTCACGGATGGTGCGTGGTAAAACACGCACCGGAAGTTGGTTTTTAAGAAAAGTTCCTGATCACATTTTAAAATCAGGTCAATATTGTAAAAACGGTCATGTATCAGTTGTTTTAGGTAAAGGAACAAATGGCAAGCCAGTACACCAGCTTGTTATGCTTACTTTCGTTGGCCCTGCACCCTCTGGGATGGAAGTAAGACACATCAACGGAAACCCTAAAGATAACAGATTGGAAAACTTGCAATATGGCAGCAGGACAGAAAATATTCTCGATGTATATTATCAAGGTAAGAGATGGAGGAAATTAAGCATTAACGATGTAAAAGAAATTCGCAAAAGAATCCACTATGGGGAAAAGGGTTCAGACATAGTAAAAGTATTTAATTTAAGTCAGTCTTCTATTTCCGCTATTAAACATGGAAGGACCTTTAGGTGGTTGAAATGAGAACTTTATCATGTGATATCGAAACATATTCAAATGTGGAGTTGCAAAAAAGCGGTGTGTATGCATACACCGCTTCCCCACATTTTGAAATATTACTATTTGCATATGCTTTTGACAATGAACCTGTAAAATTAGTTGACATTGCAAGCGGTGAGCAAATTCCAGAAGAAATAATTAATGCTATAAAGGATGAGAGTATTATAAAAACAGCATTTAATGCTATGTTTGAAAGGGTGTGCCTTAGTAAGCATTTAGGCACAATGCTCTCTCCCGTATCATGGCAATGCACGGCAGTGCAGTCTGCAATGCTGGGGCTTCCGTTATCACTTGACGGTGTCGCATCTGTGTTGGCTCTTGAAAAACAAAAATTGTCTGAGGGCAAAGACCTTATAAAATATTTCAGCAAACCGTGCAGACCTACTAAGAAGAACGGCGGACGTACACGCAACTTCCCACACCATGATCGTATAAAATGGCAGACTTTTAAAGATTATTGTATCCGAGATGTTGAGGTTGAAATGGCGATAAGAGAAAAAATTAAAAAATTTCCTATCCCTGAAATAGAACAGCAGTATTACGTTTTAGACCAAAAAATAAATGATCGTGGCATTTTAGCAGATTTAGACTTTGTAAAACAAGCTATCAGCTGTGATGAAAGGTTTAGAGATATTACCCTGTCAAGAGCATGTGACCTTACAGGGTTATCAAACCCTAATTCAGTAATTCAGCTTAAAGGATGGCTTGAAAAAAACAATGCAGTGGTTGACAGTTTATCAAAAAAAGATGTTGGTGAGCTTGCAAATGATGCAGCGGGTGATGTATTGGAAATGCTAAAGCTCCGTTTGCTTCTTTCAAAAACATCTATAAAAAAGTATGAAGCAATTATGAAAGCGGTATGTCCCGACAACAGAGTACGTGGATTGTTTCAATTTTATGGTGCTAATCGAACTGGCCGCTTTGCAGGGCGCTTGGTCCAAGTGCAAAATCTCCCTCAAAATCATATTCCCGACTTGGAAATCGCAAGGGATATTGTAAAACAAGGTGCTGTGGGTACATTGGAACTGCTCTATGACAATGTGCCAAATGTACTATCCGAGCTTATCCGCACTGCCTTTATACCGAAGCCGGAACACAGATTTATTGTAGCCGATTTCTCTGCAATTGAAGCCCGTGTAATAGCATGGCTTGCAAACGAAAAATGGCGTATGGATGTGTTTGCCACTCACGGCAAGATTTATGAGGCATCTGCATCGCAAATGTTCAAGGTGCCGATTGAGGAGATAACTAAAGGTTCGCCTCTTAGGCAAAAAGGTAAAATATCGGAGCTCGCACTTGGATACGGCGGGTCGGTTGGCGCATTAACAGCAATGGGTGCACTTGACATGGGAATCCAAGAAGAGGAACTTATTAACCTTGTTTCATCATGGCGTAGAGCAAACCCCAACATTACAAAGCTGTGGTGGGATATAGATGCCGCCGCTATTAAAGCAGTTAGAGAGCGAAAGGCTGTAAAGGTAGGCAGGGTTACCTTGCATTATGAAAGTGGCATTTTCTTCATAACGCTACCGAGCGGTCGAAAGTTATCCTACATAAAACCAAGGCTTGAATTAAACAAGTTTGGGCGTGAAAGTCTTAATTATGAGGGGATTGGACTTACAAAGAGATGGGAGCGTATTGATAGTTATGGTCCGAAATTTGTAGAAAATATTGTTCAGGCTATTGCCCGTGATTTACTTGTAGGTGCTATGAAAAATGTAGCTGATAAAGGTTATAACATTGTAATGCATGTGCATGATGAAATTGTAATTGAAGCTCCAAACGGAAATGGTTCACTTGAAGATGTATGTGAAATTATGGCACAAATGCCAGAATGGACTAAAGGGTTGTTAATGCGTGCTGATGGTTATGAGTGCAATTTTTACAGGAAGGAATAAGGATATGAAGATAAATATACGAAATCACGAGGGTTATATGGACCCCACACCATATTTAGCTTTTAAAAATATTAAAAAGGCGGGTGTCAAAATTGTTAATAGCAGTCGCAAACAAAAGAACAGAAAAGGCCTGGAAAAACAAAGAAATAAGCTGGGCTGAGTTTTTAGCCCTTGCAAAAAATACAAGACGCACATTTGAAACAGTGGGGGAGTATAAAAAGCTTCCCAAAAGTCAGCAGGATGATATAAAAGACGTAGGCGGGTTTGTGGCAGGAAAGCTAAAGGGTGGGAAACGCAAGAGTGGGTTTGTAGAGTTTCGCTCTATGCTGACTTTGGATATGGACTACGCAACACCTGATGTATGGGATCAAATAACTACACTATTCAATTTTACCTGTTGTATATATTCAACGCATAAACATATACCGGAAAAACCAAGGCTGCGACTAATCATCCCACTGTCAAGGAATGTTACAGCTGACGAATATATTGCAGTTGCAAGAATGGTAGCCTCCGACATAGGCATTGAAATGTTTGATGATACAACCTATGAGCCTACAAGACTTATGTACTGGGCATCAACATCTGCTGATGGCGAGTTTGTATTCGAACATCATAATGGTGACCTGTTAGACCCGGATACTGTTTTATGCCGTTATAAAAATTGGCGGGATGTAGCTGAGTATCCCGTATCGTCAAGGCAGACTACGATAGTTAATCATCAGCTCAAAAAGCAGGTAGACCCGCTTATAAAGGATGGAATTATTGGTGCATTTTGCAGAGCCTATACTGTAACGGAGGCAATAGACACATTCTTACCGGATATATACAAGCCAAGCATGGTTGATAATCGATATGATTTTATTCCGGCAGATTCAGCAGCGGGCGTTGTTATATATGATGATAAGTTTTGCTATTCACACCATGCGACCGACCCTGCTTGCGGTAGGCTTTGCAACGCTTTTGATGTTGTAATGCTCCATAAATTTGGGCATTTGGATGAGGATATAAAGCTGGATACAACCGAGGGCCGACGTCCTTCATTTAAGTCGATGCAAAATTTTTGTGTAAATGATGATGGTGTTAAAAAACAGTTGGCAGAGGATAGAATGGAGCAGGCGCAAGAAGAGTTCTCTGATACTGATGCAGACTGGCAATCAAGGCTCACATTAAATAAAAACGGGCAAATAAAGGATGACTTATATAACATAGTTCTTATTGTTCAAAATGATGAGAAACTGTCAGCCATTGCATATAACCAGCACCGTGACGGAATTGATGTACGCGGGAAAACTCCTTGGAAACAAATAAAGTCAGGGTGGAATGATGCCGATGCTGCGGCACTTAAGGTGTATTTTGATAAAACCTACAGAATTTGGTCACCCACGAAAATAAAAGAAGCCTTAACAGCAGTTACCGCGGAGCGTATGTATCACCCTATTAAAGAATACTTTAATGCTCTACCCGAGTGGGACGGTGTTAGGCGTGTTGATACCTTGCTGATAGATTACTTAGGTGCAGAAGACAACGGATATTCAAGAGCTATTATTCGTAAAGCACTGGTTGCTGCGGTAGCAAGGTTATTTGAGCCAGGCAAAAAGTTTGATAGCGTTCTAATTCTAAATGGACCACAAGGAATGGGGAAAAGTACATTTTTTTCAAGGCTCGGTCAGAAATGGTTTTCTGACAGTTTAACAATCAGCGATATGCGTGATAAAGCTGGGCCTGAAAAGCTGCAAGGATATTGGATATTAGAGCTTGGTGAGCTAGCGGGTATGAAAAAGACCGATGTGGAAACGGTTAAATCGTTTATTACAAGAACGGATGATAAGTATAGAGCAAGCTACGGGTTTAATGTTGAAAGTCACCCAAGGCAATGCATTATTGTAGGTTCAACCAATAGTGAAAGCGGTTTTTTAAGAGATATAACTGGCAACCGCCGCTTTTGGCCAGTAAGGGTTAGTGGTGAAAGTACTAAAAAGCCGTGGGAGCTTACTGATATTGACCAAATTTGGGCAGAGGCTTTACAGATTTACAAAAATGGTGAAGATTTATTCCTTAAAGGGGACGAGGCACAAATGGCAATCTCAGCACAGGTGGATGCTATGGAAACGGATGACCGTGAGGGATTGGTAAGAGGATATTTAGACAGGCTACTGCCTGAAAACTGGGATGCTATGGACTTGTTCGCTCGCAGGAACTTTCTTTTAGGTAGTGATTTTGGTAATAGCGTTGATGGGACTGTTAAACGAAAGCTCGTTTGTTCTATGGAAATATGGTGCGAGTGCTTTGGTAAAGAACCTGCATCCTTAAAGAAGATTGATTCGTATGAGCTGAGTTCCATTATGGCACGAATTGAGGGTTGGCATCCTTATGAAGGAACTAAAAACGGTAGTCTTCGTTTTCCTATTTACAACAAGCAAAGAGCTTTTGTAAGGAACGAGCATATATAACTTGTTCCAATCACTAAAACTTGTTCCAAAAACAGTATGGAACAAGAGGAACAAGAATAAACCTTGTTCTTAGTCTTGTTCCATTAAAAAAGTGAGTATTATATAGCGTTTGGAACGGCTTAGGAACAAGGAACAAGAAAAAACCTTATAGATATATAGTATTAATTAAAAGAGAGAAACACCTATATTACATACATATACGCACGTAAGGGATTTTATTGCTTCTTGTTCCACAACTCGTTCCAGCAATAAAATAATGGGGTGTAATTATGCTTGAAAAGGATATAGAAAAAACATTGTTCATCGAGGCAAAAAAGCATGGTGGCATGGCACTAAAATTCATCTCACCCACTATGGCGGGTGTTCCTGATAGATTACTGCTTCTGCCAGGTGGGAAAATTGCCTTTGTAGAACTTAAATCGAAAGGTAAAACATTAAGACCTTTGCAGAAAAAGCGTAAAATTCAATTGCAATCATTAGGTTTTATGGTGTTTGTCGTAGATGATAAAGAGCAGATTGGAGGGGTGATTGATGGTATTTCAAAAATGTCAGTGGTGTGGTAAAAAGTTTCAGGCATACAAAAGCAGCAACAGAAAATTTTGCAGTCTTGAGTGTCATTATAGAAACTCTTCCAAAAAGTATAATCCTAATGGATATGTACTAAGACCAGATTTAACGGAATTAAACAAAAATATAAATCCTACTCGCATGACAGATGAAATAAAGAAAAAAATACGCCATAGTAGACTGAACAGCGGTAATAACAAAACTTATTCTAAATACTATGGCAGGCATACTCATAGAGTTGTTGCCGAAAAAATGCTTGGTAGAGCACTAAACCCTGATGAAGTTGTGCACCATATTGATGGTAATATCAGAAATAACGAACCTGAAAATCTGTATGTTTTTCCATCAAAACAAGAGCATTCCCGGTACCATGCAAAATTAACCGCCTTTTTCAACCGAGGAGGTGATGCCCAATGAAGTTCATACCACATGATTATCAGCTGTACGCTATTGACTATATTGAAAAAAACTCTATATCCGCTGCCTTTCTTGATATGGGCTTGGGTTGACAAAACTGTAATTACTTTGACTGCGCTATACAATTTACTCCTTAACAGCTTTGAGGTGTCGAAGGTTCTTGTTATTGCTCCGTTGCGAGTAGCGAGGAATACATGGCCGTCGGAAATCGAAAAATGGGATCATCTAAAAGGGTTAATATACTCTGTTGTCATAGGAACCCAAGAACAAAGAAAAGTGGCGCTCACCCGTAAAGCTGATGTGTATATTGTCAATCGTGAGAATGTTGATTGGCTTTGTCAAAACTATAAATTTGATTTTGATATGGTAGTAATAGACGAGCTTTCGAGTTTTAAGTCCCATAGTGCTAAAAGGTATAAAGCACTTCGTAAGGTTAGACCTGTTGTAAAAAGGATTGTGGGTCTTACTGGTACTCCTGCCCCTAACGGCCTCATTGATTTGTGGAGTCAGATAAATCTTCTTGACATGGGATCAAGACTTGGCAGATTTATAGGCAAATATCGTGATGAATACTTTGTGCCTGATAAAAGAAATCAGCAGATTATCTTTACATATAAGCCAAAGGAAGGTGCTGATCGAAGAATTTATGAACGTATTTCTGACATTTGCATTTCGATGAAAGCAACAGATCATCTCAAAATGCCAGAGCGTGTTGACAATATGGTTGAGGTTGCATTATCAGATGCTGAAAAGAATTTATATAACAAAATGGAAGATGATATGCTTTTGCCCTTTGCTGATGGGGATATTGATGCGGTAAATGCAGCGGCATTATCAAATAAACTCCTTCAAATAGCAAATGGTGCGGTTTATGATGAAAACAAAAAAGTAATTTATATCCACGACAGAAAGCTTGATGCTTTAGAGGACTTGATAGAAGCTTCAAACGGAAAGCCTGTAATCGTGTTTTATGGGTACAAGCATGATAAGCAAAGAATTATGAAGAGGTTTGATGCGAGAGAACTTAATACCGAAAGGGATATAGCTGATTGGAATAGTGGTAAAATCCCCATTGCTATTGCTCACCCTGCATCCACGGGACACGGATTGAATTTACAGGACGGTGGTAGTGTAGTTATATGGTTTTCGCTTACGTGGAGCTTGGAACTCTACGAACAGTCAAATGCAAGGCTATACCGTCAAGGACAAAAAGAAACGGTTGTTATTCATCATATTATTGCAACCGGTACCGTTGATGAAGATGTTATAAAAGCCCTTAGAAATAAAAGCGTAGGACAAAAAGCTTTAATCAATGCGGTTAAAGCAAGGATTGGAGGTTTAACACAATGAGTAATTATATAGGGAATGGATATAAGGACAGAGCGGATTACCTTAAATGCTTGTCGGATGATTACGGCATTGATTTAGAAACAGTACTTTGTTTAGCCGAGGTGCTTGGTGAAAATGAGGATTTTGACGGACTGATTTGTACTTTAGATGATATAGGGGAGGAATTTATATAATGAATGTTAAAAAATATTTAGGACAAGCATATAGATTGGATTTAAGAATTCAAGTTCAATTTGAACAGTTAGAACATTTAAGAGTTTTAACAGAAAAAGTAACAACATCATGTAATGCAGAAAAAGTTTCTGGAACAAAAGATAAAAGTCCTATTGAGTCTGCAATTATTAAAGTGGTTTTAGCTGAAAGCGAACTTAACAGCAGCATAGTTACTATGTTGGAAATAAAAAATGAAATTAAAGGAAAGATACACCAGCTCGACAATGAGAATTATAGAATTTTGCTTGAGCTTCGGTACCTGTGTTTTAACTCTTGGGAAGATATAGCCGTCAAAATGAAATACAGTTTCTCGAATATGTATAAGCACCACCACAATGCGCTTAAAGCATTTGAAAAAATTTACAACGGAAGGACAAAAAACAATGAAATCTGAATTGAGTAGACACGATATCATACAATATGCTGAAAAAGTAGCTTATAAGCTTGGGGTGACTTTACCCTCGGTAAAACTCATACATGCACAACTAAAAGATATACTGCCTCTGCCTGTTATTATCAAAAATAGCAAGTATCAGCTTTGGATTGATATGTACTACATAGCATATAGCAGATATGATGAAGAGGAAATACACTACGTTTATATAACTCAAAATCACATTAATGAGGAATATAAATCTTATGCAATTGCAAGAGCACTTCGCAAAAACAAAGTTTGTTTGCCACAGAATATAAAAAAATCATTTAGGATAGCACAAAAATATATTAATGAAAAGAAAATTGAAGCCGCAAAACACAATGATAAGGCGGTTAATTACTGGCTTGATAAAGCTTTTTTTGAAAATTGAGAGTTAAGGCAAGGAAAAGCAAGAAATGGTCATGCTATAATAGTATTATGAAAGATTGGGTAAAAACAATAAAAGTTACATCTTTTTTGAAAGTTGATAGTTCAGGCAAGGTAAAGCAAGAAACGGCTATGCTATAATTGTATCATAGAAGAATGGGTAAAAACAAAAAGGCCTTGGCACATATGTGTTAAAGGCTTTTTTTGATACTCTTTTTTCTAAAGCATAAGCGGTGGCTTTTATAGTGGATATGGTTTAATTGCTTTTCCAATCCACGACTCCTTTCAACACCGCTTATGCTTATTTGTATAACCGAGGAGCAGATAACTAATGCCAATGAAACCAGCAAAACCGTGCAAACATCCCGGCTGTCCAAACCTGACACATGAAAACTATTGTGTTGAACACAAGAGCTTATATATAAGGGATAGTAGTTCGGGCCGTGGATATGACTATAAATGGCGGAAGTTGAGAAAACGGTTCCTGCAGGCACATCCACTGTGCGAACAGTGCAAAAGGGATAGCAAATTAGTGGGAGCAACGGTTGTTGATCACATTGTTCCACACTGTGGTGATCCAAAGCTGATGTGGGACGAGTGTAACTGGCAGGCACTGTGTAGGCACTGTCATGATAAGAAGACTGGGAAATACGATACTAAAAAGCAATATAAATTTTAATGTGCTTCAAGCCAGCCGCTGCCCCCGGTCAAATCTCTACAGCCTAGTCGCACCGTGACCGTTGCCCCCCTTTGTGTGGATTTTCGCAAATTAGGAATTTGGGAAACGAAACGGTGTAAAAAATACCTTAAAAGCTTGCGACCATTGCGTTTGCAGAGCTTTTTCTTATTTCACCGAAAATCAGCAAATTATTGAAACAAAACCAGTAGTGGTGCATTGTGCAAGAGTTTTTTACACCGATAATTATTAATAAAAACATATGCGTTTTTTAGTGTTTTTAATTAGTTTTTATATGTTTTTTAATCAAAATCTTATGTTTTTTCGAATTCGCAAAAGAGAATCGTCAGCAAATGTAACGAAACTAACCCGTTTTTACATGAATTTTTACACCAAAACGGCTGTTTCGTTACTTTTGCTGATTTTGATGAGGAATTAAAATGTTAAATAAAAATGTAATTACAAGAATATACGATCTTAAAAAGGCGGGTGCATCATATCGTGAAATAGCAGAATGCACTAATGTATCAATAGACCAAGTTAAGTATCTGTTCCGTGGAGGATACAAGCAGATTGAAAATGATATAAAAATTCTTAGCAGCAATTTCTGTTATTGTGGTGCTCCTATCAATCGTTCAAGGATTGGCAGACCCAAGAAATATTGCTGTGGAAAATGCAGGCATCAAGATTGGGTTAAACGTAACAGGAATAAGTATACGTTTTTTTGCAAACAGTGTGGCAATAGATTTATTAGCCATCAGAAAAACAAAATATTCTGCTCGAAGAGCTGTGCTGCTAAATATTTAAAGGAAAACAAAGATGCTACAGCTGTTATATAAAAATAGATTTGGAGAGTGAAGTTATGGAATTTAGGAAACTGAATGTTGATACACTAATCCCGGCTCAATACAATCCCCGTAAAGAATTAAAAACGGGAGATGCTGAATTTGAAAAGATTAAAAATTCAATAACAGAGTTTGGATTTGTTGATCCTATTATTGTGAATTCGGATATGACCATCATCGGCGGACATCAGAGGTTGTCGGTGTTGAAAGCACTGGGGTATATTGAGGTTGACTGTGTGGTTGTCGAAGTCGACAAAACCAAGGAGAAGGCATTGAACATTGCTCTAAACAAGGTCACCGGTGAGTGGAACAAAGATTTGCTTGCTGATTTGATTAAGGATTTGCAGAGCCTTGATTATGATATCGCCTTCACAGGCTTTGACCCTCCTGAAATAGATGAATTGTTTAATGATGTTCATAGTAAGGATACTAGCGAAGACGATTTCGATGTTGACAAAGAGCTGAAAGAACCTGCAATTTCAAAGGTGGGTGATTTATGGCTGCTCGGCAGACACAGGCTTGTTTGCGGTGACAGCACGGATGCAACAACATATCAATTGCTAACTGAGGGAAAGAAGGTAAATCTTGTTGTAACGGACCCTCCGTACAATGTTAATTATGAGGCACAGGCAGGGAAAATTAAAAATGACAATATGAAGGATAGTCAATTCTATGATTTTTTGCTTAGTGCATTTACTAATATGGCAAATTGTATGGCTGATGATGCAAGCATATATGTTTTTCATGCTGATACAGAAGGCTTGAATTTTAGAAAATCATTTGTAGATGCTGGGCTATATCTTTCGGGTGTGTGTATATGGGCAAAGCAAAGCCTTGTGCTTGGCAGAAGCCCGTACCAGTGGAAACATGAACCGATTCTCTTTGGATGGAAAAAGAGTGGTAAGCATAAGTGGTTTGCAGATCGAAAGCAGAGCACTATTTGGAACTTTGACCGACCAACAAAAAGTGACCTCCACCCAACAATGAAGCCAGTTGCATTATGTGCATATCCTATCCTTAATTCATCTATGACAAACGGATTGGTACTTGACCCATTTGGTGGCAGTGGTTCAACCTTAATAGCTAGTGAGCAAACTGATAGAACCTGTTACACCATAGAACTTGATGAAAAATATACAGATGTTATTGTTAAGCGTTACATAGATCAGGTCGCAAATGATGCAAACGTATATCTCGTTCGTGATGGTGTTAAAACAGCATATCCTGATGTGCAAAAGGAAGGTGAGTAATTATGACCTTCCTTGATTTTTTTGCTGGCATAGGTGGCATGCGGAGCGGGTTAGAGCTTGCAGGGCATGAATGCATTGGATTTTGCGAAAAAGATAAATATGCTATTTTAGCATATAGGGCTATGTATAATACAGATGGAGAGTGGTTTGAAAATGATATCACAAAAATTAATACCGACACAATCCCCAAAGCAGACATCTGGGCTGGTGGATTTCCATGCCAAGGCGTCTCTATCGCAGGGCTTGGTAATGGGCTTAGAGACGAACGAAGTGGACTATATTTTGAATTTATTAAACTCATCAAAAGCGTCAAAGAAGAAAATAAACCCCGATGGCTTATCATTGAAAACGTTAAAAATTTATTGTCGATTAATGTCGGAATCGACTATCTCGACGTATTGTGTGAGTTGGACGAAGCAGGGTACGATGCGTCATGGCAAGTTATCAACACCAAAGATTACCTTCCCCAAAACAGGGAACGGATATTCATTGTCGCTGAAAGACGTGTTGCTGACAGAAGTCCAAGAGAAGTATTACCTATCACAGGAGAAAACAAAAATGCTGATATCAAGGTTATAGGCGATATTGCAGATCCATCTTGGATACAGCATATGCGAAGAGTATATTCGGAGGACGGTAGCTCACCATGCCTCAGCACTTGTTCAGGGGGCAATTTGCAACCCAAGATTTTAATTGACGGTTGCCAGGGAAACAAGGTTTATGATACAGACGGCATAGCTACCTGTATAACAAGTCAAGGCGGTGGTTTGGGTAGGCACACCAACTTATATTGCATCGACCAGTCCACCGTTAAAACTAAGATAACAGACACAGCAAGGTGTATTACTGCAAGACTGACAGCTGGAATTGTAAACAGAACTGCACAAAACAGCGGTGTTATTGAGGTTATGCCTGTTTTAACTCCTGACAGGCTTGAAAAAAGGCAGAATGGCAGGCGTATAAATGATGATGAGAATGCCCCTAGTTACTGCCTAACAGTTCAGGACAGGCAAGGCATAGCTATTATAAACGACCGTGGTACATACGGAGAGAAGCTGAAAGCCAGTGAACATTGCCCTGCTATTTTAGCAACAGATGCAAAAGGGCCGAAAAAGGTACTTGATATAAATACTTGCAGAATCAGAAGGCTTGTTCCCCAAGAAACATACAGACTCCAAGGTTTTTCAGACGAACAATTCTTCAAAGCACAGGCTGTGTTGTCCGATAGTCAGCTATACAAAACTGCGGGAAATGCGATCAGCGTTCCTGTGGCTTTTGCAATAGGCAAACGACTTGCTGAGGTAATGGAGGATTTGTAATTACTGTACAATAATAGCCTGTGTAATTGGTAGTTATAGATTTGATGTATACCCTCAATCTACGCTATAATGTAGACTACCAAAGATATGAGGAGGGCTTGAAATGACAGTTACAACAAGGGCAGGTCAAACGTACAAATTAGTAGGAGCAAACGGCAAAGATAAGGTTTTCGCATCCCTTGATAGCAAGGACAACGAGGTGCTTATTTACAGCAAAAATGAGGTAGATGAGCTTATGGCAGATGGGACTTTCACGTTTGCTGAAACAGCGCCTGACAGCTATTTAGTACGTCTGCAAAAAGAACTTGAAGAGGCAAGGGAGAATTTTGACAAAGTTAAGTTAAAAATAATAGCTGATGTTCAGAACATGACGGTTTATTTGGCTTCCGACTTCGGAGGTGCTTATGCTACAAAAATTGACGAGCTGACACTGGCTGCTGCAAAGGCGAGATTTTTAACAGAACAAATTAGGTCGTACAAATATCATATAAGCTAAGCCACCACTGCGGTGGCTTTAATATTTGAGGGGAGCGATTACAATGAAAGCAATTACTGTAACGGAGCTTATACAAGCTTTGAAGGAATTAAAAAAGCCAAATGCATTAGTAGGAATTGCTACAGATAGTGAGGGCAACGGTTTTAGCTTGATTTGCAATGAGCAGTTTTTAGCAGAAGGGTTTATGTCACCTGAGCTTGGTTATAACGAATTTTATGATACGCAAGAAGAAGGAACTGAGCCTACAGTTTTGCTATTCGGAACTAATTAAGGGGAGGAAAGCTATTATGGACAGGTTTTTTGCTGTAACAACTTGTGACCGCTGTGGAAGCTCACTAAAAGATGGAAGGATTATGAGCAGGTTCGATGAATCGTGCTTATGCATCCCTTGCTCCAACGAAGAAAAGTTGGATAAGGATTACAAAAAAGCAGTTGAAGCTGAACACGAACAGATAAAACAAGGGAATTTTAATTACCCTGGCATTCGTGGGGGATTGAAGAAATGACCAAAAACGAGATAGCAGGAAATGCTGAGGCTGTGTTTATGGGACTGTTCGTACCAGTAAAAGGCGATGAAGAGCTTATTAAAGGGATATTAAATTATTTGGATACGTTTTTCAAAAATGCAAATCAGCCTGGAATAGATTCCGATGAGGTTCTAAGGTTAGCGATGAGGTATGTTAAAGATAAAACAACGCAGATAACTCACATCGGTGTTAACACATTAGAAGATATGGTGCTAATTACTCTCCCGTTGAAGAACAGCGAAGAGATTGAGAAACTCGGATATTCATTGGATTCGAAAGATGGTGAATTTTGTTTTTGTTATAATGCAACATACCCTGACTGCTCGGAACTCGGATACAGCTACTTCAAAAAAGATGGGTTTGGATATAGAAGAGTCGGCTAAATATATAGACAATAAGAAAATTGAGAGCTTCACTTGAGGCTCTTTTTTCTTTGCAATAAAATGGAGGTGACACCCGTCGGGTGATTTATTATGGCACAGCGAGGCAGAAAACCGAAACCTACTGCATTAAAAGTTCTTGAAGGCAATCCTGGAAAGCGTCCCCTCAACGTAAACGAGCCAAAGCCGATAAATAAAGCACCTGCATGTCCTAAGTGGCTGGATGATGATGCTAAAAAAGAATGGCGGAGGCTTTCAAAACAGTTAGAAAGTTTGGGGGTACTTACGGAACTTGATATGGCTGCATTTGCAGCATATTGTCAGTCATATTCCAGATGGAAATCAGCTGAGGAATTTATAACAAAGCACGGGATGATATATAAAACAAGCAACGGTTCATGGGCCTCTGTTCCACAGGCCAGTGAATCTCATAAATACTTTAAGGATATGGCTAGGCTGTGTGAGCAGTTTGGGTTGACCCCATCTTCTAGAAGCAGGGTAATAAGCGGAAGCAACGATGCTACGGACGATGATATGATGGAATATCTTTTAAGTGGGCACGATTTATAATTTAGAGTCAGCGAGGGGAGGTTATGTATAATGAGGAAAAGGCAATAAGAACTATTAACTTTATAAATTCTCTAAAACACACAAAGGGGAAATGGCGTGGTGTCCCCTTCGACCTTCTTCCTTGGCAGGATAAAATTATACAGGATGTGTTTGGTACAATAAAGGATAACGGATTTCGTAAATATAATACAGCGTATGTAGAAATTCCAAAAAAACAAGGTAAGTCAGAGCTTGCTGCCGCTGTTGCATTGTATCTAACCTGTGCTGACAAGGAATGGGGTGCAGAGGTTTACGGCTGTGCATCAGATAGGCAACAAGCTAGTATCGTTTTTGATGTTGCAGTTGAGATGGTGGAGCAATGTCCGGCACTCAAGAAAAGAATTAAACCTATTATGTCTATAAAAAGACTTATATATAAACCAACAAATAGTTACTATCAAGTACTGTCAAGTGAGGCGTTTTGCTTAGATCCGAAGACAATAATTGAATATGTTGATGGCAGTAGAAAAAGGGTCGATGAAGCTAAACCTGGTGATATAATTCTTGGTTGGGACAAAAATGCATTAGCTTTTGCAAAAATAAATTCCATTCAAAAACAGCAACCAAGTCCTATATATGAGATTATAACACATAGAGGGCGTAAAATTAAAGTTACAGAGAATCATAAGTTTTTAACTATGAAGAGAGGCTTAAGAAACGTTGATATGACCCATGAATATTTGTGGTCGAGGGCAAAAGAGCTTAGAATTAACGACAGAGTTAGGATTGCGTTGGGTTGGAAGGGGGATAAAGACTGCACAAAAGCTGAAATACTAGAGGCATGGGCACTCGGAGCATGGGCGGGAGATGGTGAGTGTGGCCGATTCCGTTTTATAAATACTGATGATGATATTGTAAAACGAATGAAATTATTTATGTGCTCAATTGGAAGCGACTTGAAATCACAGCATTCAACTAGGCAAAAACAGAACAACACACTACATACATATCCCCATGAACATAGCATCGTTGGAGTTGGGAAAAGGCGTAAAAGTCCAGGGAGAGAATGGATACGCAAGCATTTCACACAGGAATCAAGGGCAAGAACTAAAAAGGTTCCTCAAATTATTTTTAATGGTGGCAGTGCAGTTTGGTTAGCTTTTTTAGCAGGTTATTTGGATACAGATGGGTGTGTCCCCACAAGTACCCATTGTGTTAAATGGTATAGCGAGAGCCGTGAATTGCTTGAAGGATGTCAAATTCTGCTTGCAAGGCTTGGGATAAATGCAAGCTTAAATAAAAATAATCTTGTAGTATCGGGAACTATGCAACTTAGAAATTTGGATTCGATTTTATCTCAATATATAGTCCATAAAAACAAAAAGCGATTATTGGAAGAAAAAGCAGACAAGGATTTTACAAATGATTTTAATGGACATTGTGCAGATAGGATAACGGAAATAAATATTTTGCCTCCAACTGAAACACTTTCTCTGGAAATAGAGGGAATCCATACTCATGTAACAAACGGAATTGTAACTCATAACACAAAACATGGATTGAATGTTCATGGCGTTATATTCGACGAGCTTCATGCCCAACCGAACCGTGATTTATATGATGTTATGACAAAAGGTTCAGGTGATGCACGAACTCAGCCACTGTTTTTCCTCATTACCACAGCAGGGACAGACAGAAATAGTATCTGCTGGGAGGTGCATCAAAAGGCATTGGATATTTTAGAAGGTAGAAAAACTGATGCTACCTTTTACCCCGTTATATACGGCATCCCATATGATGCAGATTGGATGGAAGAGGCAAATTGGCATATAGCAAATCCGTCACTTGGTCATACGGTTGATATTGAAAAGGTAAGGGCGGCTTGTAACTCTGCAAAGGAAAACCCTGCCGAAGAGAACCTGTTTCGACAACTCAGACTCAATCAATGGGTTAAGCAGACCCTGCGTTGGATGCCGATGGATAAATGGGATGCGTGTGATGATATGGTAGATATAAGTTTACTCCGTGGCAGAGAATGCTACGCCGGACTTGATCTATCAACCACTCTTGACTTGACAGCATTTGTGCTTGTTTTCTCACCAAGAAACGAAAGGGAAAAGTATATTGTAGTTCCATACTTTTGGATTCCAGAGGATAATCTAAAGCAAAGGGTAAATAGGGATCATGTGCCTTATGATGTTTGGGAAAAGCAGGGTTTTGTTAGAACAACAAGCGGAAATGTGGTTGATTACCGCAGAATCGAAGCGGATATTAAGGAAATAGCAAGTGAGTTTGTTATAAAGGAAATAGCCTATGACCGATATAATGCAACGCAAATAATACTTAATCTGCAAGATGAAGGGATAACAATGATACCGTTTGGTCAAGGTTTTAAAGATATGTCACCTGCAACGAAGCAGATATTTACTTTGGTATTAAAAAAAGATATTATCCATAATCTTCATCCAGTTCTCCGTTGGAACTTCGATAATGTTCATGTTGAAACTGATCCAGCCGAAAACATAAAACCATCTAAAAAGCACTCCACAGAACGTATTGACGGAGCCGTTGCAAGCATTATGGCTCTTGATAGAGCTGTTAGGAATGAAGGACAAAGAGGTAGTGTTTATGATGGGAGAGGTTTGTTGGTTATCTAGAATTATAGCATAACTGTGATTTTATCACAGAACATAAATACTACATAACCATATAATTATAATATAACGATTAAATTTAAATGAGAGGAGGAAGCCAATGAAAACATATATAAAGTATCTGCTTATTATAACTTTAGCATATTTCGCATTGGGGTTTGTAAATATACATTTTGCAATATTGGGTTTGGTTTGTATGACGGTTCCGCTAATTTTGCTATTTAAGGATAATAAAAAAACGTGGTGTCAAAGCCTATGCCCTCGTGCATCGCTCTTTTCCAGCTGTGGAAAGATAACTAAAAGCTGTTCATATAAAACGCCGAAGTTCTTTATACAAGGTCGGATGAAATGGATTGTACTTGGGTATTTCATGATTAGTCTGTTGTTTATAACAATTTCAACCGTTAAGGTTGCAACTCTTTCAATGCCACCTATGGATTATCTAAGGTTTTTGATTGTAGTTCCGATTAAAGTTGCTATGCCACAGTTTGTTGAGTTGTCAGGAATTGCACCGTGGATTACACATTTTGCTTACAGGTTTTATTCTATGATGATGACAACAACAGTATTGGGCGTTATATTAGCATTAATATATAAACCGAGAACATGGTGTACAATATGCCCTATAGCAACAATTTCAGATGCATATCTTAACAAAAAGAGCAAGACTGTATAAAAAATATACTAAATAACATCTAGCACCTTATTACAACTGTTATATACAGTTTAAAATAGGTGCTTTTGTTTTGCCCATTTGCAGACTGGAGGTGAAAAATTGAAATGGTTTAAAAAGATAAGAAATATGTCAGAACCATCAGCTTTAGATGATTTTATAAAAGGAACTGACGTGGGAAGTCCAGCACTATCCGGTGTATATATAAATGAGCATAACTCTATGACGGTAAGTGGCGTGTTTGCATGCGTGAGAGTAATTGCTGAGGATATTGCAAGCCTACCTTTTGCGCTATATAGACGGCTTGAGCGTGGAAAAGAAAAGGCAACTGATCATCGGCTATATTATCTTATCCATGACAGTCCCAATGAGGAAATGACCGCCTTTGCATTTAAAGAGGCAATGATGACAAATCTTCTGCTTTGGGGAAATGGCTATGCACAGATTATTCGTGACAGGAACGGTCGTATTGCAAGCCTGTATCCACTACTATCATCTCGAATGTTTGTAACAAAAAATCAAAGTAATGAGAGAATATATAACTATACCAACGATAAAGGTGAAACGTATACATTAAGAAAAGATCAGGTTTTACATATTGGCGGTATAGGTTATGACGGCATTACAGGCCTTTCACCTATTGCGGTGGCACGTGAGGCGATAGGTCTTGCAAAGGCAACTGAGATATATGGTAATAAGTTCTTTGCCAATGGTGCAAGACCGGGCGGAGTTTTGGAGCATCCCGGCACAGTAAAAGACCCAAGCAAGGTGCGTGAGTCTTGGGAAACTGTATATAAGGGAGCGAACAACGCCCATAAGATTGCAGTCCTCGAAGAAGGGATGAAGTATCATGACATTGGTATGCCACAAAAGGATGCACAGTTCCTTGAAACAAGGCAGTTTCAGCTAAATGAAATTTGCAGGATATTTCGTGTTCCACCCCATTTGGTTGGCGACCTTACCCGTTCAACGTTCAGCAACATTGAGCATCAAAGTATAGACTATGTGGTGCATACATTAAGACCGTGGCTTGTTCGGTTAGAACAAGCGGTTAATCTGTGTCTGCTAGACGAATATGAAAGAGATGGATACTTTGCAAAATTTAACGTTGACGGTCTTTTAAGGGGCGACTTTGCGGCACGCATGAGTGGTTATGCGGTAGGTAGACAAAACGGATGGTATTCGGCGAATGACATAAGAGAGCTAGAAGATTTGAATCCGATACCCGATGAACAGGGAGGCGATTTGTATTTGGTTAACGGAAATATGATTAGTGCAGCAAAAACGCAAAATGGAGGTGAGGGTAACAATGCGTAAATTTTGGAACTTTATTGAATCGGAGGACGGTGAAAACGTACTTAGGTTGGATGGCGAGATTGCATCGGAGAGTTGGTGGGGAGACGAGGTTACTCCAAAGATGTTTATGGGTGAGCTTGCAAATTGCACAGGGAAAGATATAACGGTATGGATTAACAGCCCTGGCGGCGATGTGGTGGCAGGTAGTCAGATATACACAGCACTTAAGGAACATAAAGGGCAGGTCACCGTTAAAGTTGACGGTATTGCAGCAAGTGCCGCAAGTGTTATAGCAATGGCAGGAGATTTTGTATATATGGCACCGACTAGCATGCTTATGATTCATGATCCTATGACTTTTGCTGGGGGAAACGAAGATGTTTTTCAGCAGTGCATAGACGTTTTGAGAGAGTGTAAGGAGAGTATAATCAATGCATATGCACTGAAAACAGGACTTTCGAGGGCGAAACTATCACGGTTAATGACGGATGAAACCTGGATGAATGCCAGAAAAGCCGTTGAACTTGGGTTTGCAGATAAAATATTATACACGGAAAAAGAGCCTGAGATGGGTAACGTTTTGGACTCTTATTTATTTGGCAGAAGAACAGTGTTTAATTCGTTGCTTGCAAAACTGCCAAAAATGCAGGAGGAGCAACCACAAGCAGAAGAACCTGAGGAGGAATCACCTGTCATAGAACCTATCGAGGAGGAACCTATCGACAATGATAAATCCTTCTTGGAGGAAATAGAAAACTTAAAAATAGAATTTGAAATTATTTAACACCTAACAGGTGAAGGAGGAAAACATTATGAATAAGAAATTACTTGCAATGATGGGCAAAAGAAACGAGCTAAAGAATCAGGCGAAAGCACTGCTCGATAGTGCAGGCAAGGACAGCAGACCGCTTACGGACGAGGAAAAGTCCACTCTTACAGAGCTTAAGGCTAAAATATCAAGTTGGGATGAAACGATAAAAGAAATGGCTGAGATAATTGAGGACTCTGCTCCCATTGATGTTCCCGTAAACCATACCGACAAGCCTGCACATACAGATACTCAAAAATTCACAAACTTTGGGGATCAGCTTATGGCAGTATATAACGCGTCGCAGCCCAACAGACCTATTTTGGATGAGCGACTCCTTGCAAATGCTGCAAGCGGAGCAAATGAGAGCGTTCCCTCAGATGGTGGGTTCTTGGTACAGACGGATTTTGCAGGTGAGCTTTTAAAGAAGGCCTATGAAACTGGAATCCTTGCACCCAAGTGTAAGAAAATACCGATTTCTACTAATGCTAATGGACTTAAAATCAATGCATTAGACGATTCGACACGTTCCAACGGTGCAAGATGGGGCGGTATTCAGACTTATTGGGAGAACGAAGCGGATCTGCTGACAGGTTCAAAGCCTAAGTTTAGAACAATGGATTTATCGCTTAAAAAATTGACAGGGCTATGTTTTGCAACAGATGAACTGTTGCAGGATGCGGCAGCTCTGCAGAGTGTTATCTCACAGGGGTTTGCAGAAGAGTTCGGCTTTAAGATGGATGATTCCATACTTAACGGTAACGGAGCAGGGCAACCACTCGGAGTTCTAAGTTCGAGTGCGCTTGTTAAGGTGTCAAAGGATAGCGGTCAAACAGAAAAGCTTACGGTTCAAAACCTTGTGAATATGTGGGCAAGGTGCTGGGGCAGAAGTAGGTCAACTGCAGTCTGGTACATAAATCAGGAGATAGAGCCTCTTTTATATACACTTAAGCTTGGGGATACTCCAGTATATCTTCCTGCGGGCGGAATTGCAAACACACCATATGCCACATTATTCGGTAGACCAGTAATGCCACTTGAGCAATGCAGTGAGGCTGGAACTACAGGGGACATTATTCTTGGTGATTTTGGTCAGTATCTTTTGATAGACAAGGGTGGAATGAACGTGGCAAGCTCTATACATGTTCGATTCCTTTATGACGAGAGTGTGTTCAGATTTATATATCGTGTAGACGGACAGCCGATTTGGAATAAACCCGTTACACCGTATAAAGGCTCTAATTCATTGTCACCTTTTGTGGCTTTGGAAAGCAGATAAGGAGGAGAAAAAATGAATATTAATCAGTTAGGTAAAATATCACAAATAGCAGTAGCAGGTGCAATATTTGCATCCGCTATTTCCGACACATTTTTAGAACTTACAAATTATAAGCAAGTTACTTTCTTAATTGAAAGTGGCGAGGGTACAGCAGCCGATATCACTATAACCCTTGAAGCAAAAGCGGGAGCCGACGGTACTGCCGCTGCAATTCCATTTATGTATATGGAAAAGGGCGATAGTGAATATGAGACTTTAGAAACCGCAACATTTGGCATAGGCGGCATTGAGGGTGAGAGTAAGTATGCGGTTATTACAGTAACCGCACCAATGCTTGCAAAGGGAGAATACGATAGAGTTGCAATCAATACAACTGCCGCAGATGCATCAACTGTAACAGGCAGCATTATTGCCATTCAAACACAGCCGAGATATGAAGGTTAAGGTGAGGTGCTATGAGTCTGCCTTTAACAGTAAATGAAGCAAAAGATTTTTTAAGGCTTGATGATAACAGTGAGGATGGGTACTTAAATGTGCTCATCCTTTTATCGTCCGAAATGGTCATAAACTACCTGCGAATAGAAGAAATGCCTGGGGAATTGCCTTTGGCTATAAAGCAGGCAATGTTAATTATTATAGGCTACTTTTTTGAAAACCGCGAAGGTACAAAGGAAGGTATGCCTGATGTGGTATATACATTGCTAAACCCATACAGGAAGGCGGAGTTTTAAATGCAATTTTCAAAGCTTCGGCATAGGATAATATTTTTAAAGCCCCTAAAAACAAATACGAACTCTATGGGCGAAACAGTCCCCATATGGATACCCTTTAAGCCGACCATAAACCATAACCTGCAAACAGATGACGGTAATGTGTATCTTACCCATGACAATGCGGGTAATGCAGTATTGGTTTATCTTGACGGAAAACCGTATGCACATACATTAGCACTTTCTGCTTTTGCAGTATGGGCAAATGTTATGCCCATGACAGGTCGTGAATATGAGGAGAGCCAGAAGATACGTGCTGAAACCACATACCGTATTACTACAAGATACTTTCCACATATTACAACGGATATGAAGATTTTGTATAACAGTAAAACATTTGATATCATTTCAGTTTTAAATATTGAGGAACGAAATACCCAGCTGCAGCTTGTCTGCTCGGAGGTTGATGAAAATGGCAAATGATAAGGATGTCTTCGGTTTCGATGAGCTTACAATATCTTTTGAAAGAATGCAGAAAAAGTATCCGGATAATGCCGATGCAATGCTTATGGCACAGGGACACGCTGTTACAAACAGGGTGAAATCACAAACGCCCGTTGGAAAGACAAGAAAGCTGAAAGGCTCATGGCGGCTTAAAAAGGTTAAGCTGTATAAAGGCGGTACGGTGAGAGTGGTAAGGGTGCAGTCGGAGGCACCACATGCCCATTTAGTAGAATTGGGACATGAAATAGTAACCGGAGGAAAAACCCGTGAACGAGGCAGAACGCTTAATGTGGTGCAACGTGCTGTAAGGGGCATTTCGTCAAAAGGACGGGTCGAAGGAAAGAAAATGCTGGATAAATCTATAAAGGAAGCTGAGAGCAGATTTTTAAAGGATGCCGAAAAAATGCTTGATATGCTTACCGGGGAGGCGGAATTGTGATAACAATACAGGATTTACAAACATCAATAGCAAAGGTGTTGACCGATAACGGCAATATTGTAACTGCAAATGAAATACAGGAGGGTTTCCAAAAACCCACATTTTTCATTGATCTATTTACAAACTCTACCCAAATACAAAACCAATATACCGTGCTTGTAAATGTGGGTGTGGAGCTGAAATATATACCGTCTGTTGAAACAAATGAGGAGTGTATATTAAAAAGTGAGCAGATAAAAAATATGTTCTTAAACTCTCCAATTGCTGTGGGCGATAGGTTTTTAACAGTTAACGACATTACTTTTGATATTGAAAACAACAACCTTACCGCATACTTCGAACTGGAATTTTTACAGGAGAGGAATATATCACTGCAAGAGGACGAAAAAATACAAAACATAGAGATAGGAGGTTTGGATAGTTATGGGACTCCCCCAAGTCATAATTGAATTTAAAGCAAAAGCTGATACCGCTGTTAAACGCAGCGGCACCGGTATTGTTGCCGTAATACTAAAGGATAATACCGGAACCTTTGATACAAAGATATACACAAAAGAAAGCGAAATCGTCCAGAGCCACTGGACTGCCGGCAATAAAGATTATTTATCCAAAATATTTATGGGCGGGCCGAGCAGAGTTATTACAGAGCGAATAGGCACAACGGACGATTATGATGCTGCACTTGCACGGCTGCAAAACAAGGTGTGGAATTATTTAACCGTTCCGGCAATTGCATCGGAGGATGTTGCAGATATTTCAAGCTGGATTATACTTCAAAGGGATAGTAATAAAAAGACATTTAAGGCTGTACTGCCTAATATTAACGCTAATCATGAGGGTGTTGTAAACTTTACAACGGATAATATTAAGGTTGGAACAAAAACATATACAACAGCTGAGTATTGCACAAGAATAGCGGGTCTTTTGGCAGGGTTACCCCTTACCAAAAGCACTACCTATGCGGCATTGCCCGAGGTTGAGAGTATAACGGAAAGCGTAACACCCGACACAGATATTGAAGCAGGTAAGCTTATTCTCTTAAACGACGGCTCAAAGATAAAAGTAGCACGGGGCATTAATTCCCTTGTAACACTATCCGGTACTAAAACCGATGACATGAAGAAGATTAAGATTATGGAGGGAATAGACATTATCCGTGATGACATTCGCACTACCTTTGAAAATCAATACATCGGTGAGAACAACAGCTATGATAACAAGGTTTTATTCCTATCTGCCATAAATCAGTATTTCAAGCTTCTGGTTCAGCAGGGTGTGCTGTATGATAAATTTGACAACACAGCACAGATTGATATTGCCACACAGACGGAGTATTTAATGCAGAAATCTGATATATCAGACTGGTCGGAAGAACAAATAAAGCAGGCGGACACCGGCACATATATATTTGTGAATGCAAACATAAGGCTGCAAGACAGTATAGAAGATTTGAAATTCTCCGTATATATTTAATTAGGAAAAAGTCAAACTATATAGTTGCTATATCTTGCTTTTATTGCCCTGTTACCTTGTCGTATGGCCAGTCAATAATTCCACCAAAGTCATAAACATTGGTATATCCGAGTGCTATCAGCTTTTTTGCAGCCTGGGCACTGCGGTTACCGGAACGGCAGTAAACAAGAATTTCAGCATCTGTATCAGGCAAAAGGGCAGGTTTTGCGTCAGTGATAGTTTCATTGGGTATTAAAATTGAATTTGGTATGTGCTCCTGGTCGTATTCTGCTTTAGTTCGTACATCCAAAACAATTACTTTATCACCACTGTCTATTCTTGCCTTGGCCTCCTGTGCTGTTATTCTTTTGTATGTGGTGCTGTCAAGATTAGCATTATCCTTTGGAACGGATTGTTTTGCAGGTGATGTGAACATATTAGCTACAAGGATACCGAGAATAATACCATATATTATTGAAATATATGGATTTGACGTAATCGGGCAAGTGCCGGTAGCACACCCAATTAGTCTGTACAGCACAAAATATCCGAAAACACCCCCTGCCAGAGCCCCTATAATATAATTCGTCATAATTAATACACTCCTATTGCTTTGGTGGTTTTAGTTGTTTTTATTATATTTTACTGCATATATATTTATTCGTATGTAACCTTGTCACTTACTACTGTAAATATTGAATAAACTTAGCAAGAAACACAAACGTATTAAAAATAAATTTGGAGGTGTAATTATTATGGCTGTAAAACCTACCGCACCGAGGGTAATGAGCGGTACATACGGAATGCTTTATTGGGATGGTGAACCGATATTTGAAGTATCATCCTTTGAAGCAACATTGAAGGTAAACCGTGAAACGGTAAATATGGCAGGCGAGATTATGGAGGACAGCAAACTGACCGGAATTGCCGGGGAGTTTAGTTTTAAAGTTAACAAGGTTTTTTCCCGAGGACAGATTAAGCTTGCCGGTGCAATCAAGGCTGGAAGAGATGTTCGAAGCCAGCTGATAGGAAAAATTGATGATCCCGACGCCTACGGAAGTGAAAGATTGGTGCTTTCAAACTGCTGGTTTAATGATTTTTCGCTTATGAAATTTGAGAACAAAAAGCTTGGGGAGGAAGAGTTCTCCGGTGGGTTCACCGATTATTACTTCCCCGATACCGTCGCTGTAAGATAGCAGAAAGGATATTGATATGAACAAACATACAAAACTGACATTAAAAGACCTAATTGCCCGCAAAGAACAGATGTTCGAAGCTAAGAAACAAAAGAAAACCAAACAGCTGTATATAAAGTCTTTGGACAGCATAATTGCAATAGAAAGCCCTGACGGTACTTTGGCAAGGGAGGCACAGGAGATGGATAACGGAGATGTTTTTATGGTCTATCAATGCGTAACAGAGCCTTGCCTTAAATCAAAGGAACTGCAAACTGCCTTTGAGTGCGTTGAGCCTATGGAGATTGTGGAAAAAATATTCGATGTAGGTGAAATACCTCAAATTGCTGTGGAATGCTTAAGGCTTGCGGGATATGTTGACGGCGTAAAGGCGGTTGACGAGTTAAAAAACTAATAAATGCAGATTTTGATTTATATTATATACATCATTATCTGCAAAGGGGATTTACAATTGAGTATTTGCTTAGCCGAAGTATAGTTGAAAAACAGTTTATGATGGCAAGTATTAACCTCTTTAATGAAGAGGAAAACGAGAAATACAACAAAATTATGGGAGGTTAAGGGGGGGGTGAGCCTTTGGCGAAACGGAATATTGGTGCTACGCTTTCGATTAAAGACAATAATTTTACAGTGGGAATAAAGAAGGCTATCACAGGGACAAATAACCTTAAAACCCATACAACAAATGCCACCGGCTCACTTAAAAAAATGAGTACTCAAGGAAACCTTACAGGACAGTCCCTTGCTTCCCTTGCCAAAAAAGCTGTCGGTGTTGTTGCAGCATATGTCGGGTTTAGGCAAGTTGCAACTTTTATGACAGACTGCGTTAAAGGTGTTATGGAGCTTGAGCGTGCCAATACAAGACTTGACACTTTGATGATGAATGTTAAAGGTACAACCAAAGCGCAGGTTCAAGAAATTATATCCTACGGTGATGCGTTGGAAATGGTGACAACAATTGAGGGTGATGCAACGGTTGCGGGTGCATCTCAGCTTGCTACTTTTCAGCTAAATGCAAACACAATTAAAACCATTATGCCTGCATTTCAAGATTTGGCGGTTGCTCAGTACGGTGTTAATGTTACGCAAGAGCAGATGATTCAAAGCGGAAATCTTATAGGTAAGGTTATGATGGGTTCTGTGGGTGCTCTTACAAAAGCTGGTGTTTCGTTTACAAAAACGCAAGAGAATATATTAAAAACAGGAACTGAGAGTCAAAAAGCAGCAACCTTGGTTGAGGTTTTGGGTGCTAACTTCGGTGGACTTGCAAAACAGATGGCTAACACTCCTGAGGGCAGAATAGTACAGCTTAAAAATGCATGGGGTTCTGTTAAGGATATTGTCGGCTATGGCGTTCTGCCTGTTGTTACAAATGTAGTGAAATTTATGGCATCGAAAATACCCGTGGCACAGGAGCTTATGACAAAAGGCGTAAACGCTGTAAGGCCTCCACTTTTATGGATTAGGGATACAGCACTTCCGCCACTTGTTACTGCTTTCAAAAATGTGTGGAGCTTTGGAGTATCAGCATTTAAAAATATTAATACAGCTGTAGAAAATAATATGCCCAAGTTTGCAACGTTCAAAGGTGTATTGGTTGATATAAAGGACAAACTGATAAATGCATTTGATTCGGCAAAACCCGTATTAAACTGGCTTAAAGATACAGGTATCCCATTAGTGGTGGACGCTATTGGAACGGTTATTCAAAAGTCGACAGAATTATATAACTATATAAATGATAACTGGACACAGATTGAACCTATTGTAAAGGGAATTGCAGGTGCTGTTCTTACATACAAAGCGGCGCTTGTAATAACAAATACGTGGACAAAGATAGTATCAACCACAACCGCTGTATGGGCAGGTGCGGTTAATCTGTGGAAGGCTGCAAAAGTGGGAGCACTTGGCATTGAAATAGCTTATTCAATTTGGCGTACCAAGGATATTATTGAAACAGGGATACTGATTGCACTATATACTAAAGACGCTATTGTGAAAGGTATTCACTCTGCTGCTACATGGGTACAGGTTGCAGCAACAGGAGCACTGACAGCGGGGCAGTGGCTATTAAATGCCGCGTTTCTTGCAAGCCCTATCGGCTGGGTTGTTCTTGGTATCGGACTGATTGTGGGTGCGTTTGTATTACTATGGAAAAAATGCGAGCCGTTCCGCAATTTCTTTTTGGGAATGTGGGACGCGTTTAAAGCAAAGCTTGACGAGTTTGGCGGCGGGTTTAAAGGGTTTGTTAATATAATAATAAGCGGAGTTAACGGACTGATAGGCAAATTTATCGGTGGAATAAACGGTATGATTGACGGGGTAAACTCCATCAGCGGACATATAGGCATTCCGGCAATTCCGCATATCCCCGTTCCACAGATACCCTTGCTTGCACAGGGAGGTATTATCCGAAGGGCAGGTTCTGTTATTGTCGGTGAAAAAGGCCCGGAGATATTAAGCCTTAATGCAGGTGCAAAGGTTACACCCCTTAATAAATCAGGGAATACAAATAATATAACGATAAATGTATATGCTGACGGAAAAAGTGCAGAGGAGATTATAAATGAGGTTGTTCCAAGACTTAAATTAGCTATTTCAAACCTATAGGGGGGTATTTTATGGACGTGTTTCTTTCAACAAATAACAGACAGCAGGTTTTGCAGTTACCCGTTGTGCCTGCTGAATTTACAGTTACAAAGCCACAGAAAAATGAGGTATTTGAAACCGTCACTCAGGGTGATTTAAAGCTGGTTGGTACACCGGGTCTGAAGGGTATTACCATCAATTCATTCTTCCCTCTTCGTGATTATCCTTTTTTAAGGGACAGAACATATAAAGGATTTGAATATGTTTATATTATCGATACCTGGATACTGCAAAATTTGCCGATACGGCTTATAATAACGGAAACACCGATAAACATGGCGGTAAGTGTTGAGAATTTTGAATATACGATAAAAAAAGATGGGGATCTGCACTATATTTTAGAGCTCGGGGAGTTTAAATTATTATGAAAATTTATGCTGATAATGTTGATATATCAAGCTATGCGGGCGGGCTGACATGGCAGAACACAATTGATGAGCTTGCAACAAAAATGTCATTTGAAACTGCAAAAACCGATGCAAAGTATATGAATTTATACACACCTCAGCTTGGAAGCATAATTCGTCTTGTTACAAATACTGAAATATTCAAAGGAATAGTTTTATCCGTTGATGACGGTGATGAAAAGGTTAATAAATATACCATTTGCGATTTTGGCTGGTATTTGAACAAGTCAAGTGAAACATATCAGTTTAACGCTATGCCGGCATGGAAGGCGATACAAAAGGTATGCAGTGATTTTAATATTGACATCTATAGCATACCAAAGCTGAAAGCAGAGATTGCAAAAATATACTTTGACAAAACTATCTCGGAAATAATAAAGGATATATTAGAGCTATGCGGTGGAGGATATAACTTTGATGTTACGCCAAAGGGGCTGAGGGTGTATAAGATAGGAAGTATTTACGCATATCCTGAGTTTAGACTCTCACCAAATACACAGTTGAAATACTCTCCCAGTTTAAGAGGAAACGTTTCACGCTCAAAATCAATAGAGGATATGAAAACCAGTATAAAAATTATTACTGAAAAGGACGATGTATTTTCTGTTAAAAAGGTTGCTCGCAATGAGGAACTTATGCAAAAATACGGACTCTTGCAGGATGTTGTGAAAATCGACCCGGAAAACGAGAATGCGAATACGGTAGCGCAGCAGAAATTATCCGAACTTTCCAATATTAAAGAGAGTTTTTCTTTTGAAATAATCGAAGCTGTGGAAAGCTACACAAGGGCGGGATATATGATGACGGTTGATGATGTCAATTATATTATTGAAGAAAGCAGTCACAGTATTAAGAACGGGATTCATTTTGTGAAGCTGGACATGAGAAAATTTAGGTAGCGATGGACATTTGGAATATTTTGTGGTAAAATATTTGTGGAGTTAGAATTGTAAAATTATTTATACTTTGGGGGTTGAAATGCAAAACACATATATAACGAAACTTTCAATTTGGCAGTGTAAGAATAAATTAGTGGATAAGATGCTATTTAGTTCAAAATATGGTATGTTAGAAGTAAAAAATCGAAATGAGCAAATCGTATTTAAAATTCACTTATATAGAGTCAGCCCTAAATTTTCATTACAGTTTGATGATGATAACAAGGAAACAAGGATTACTATAAAATATAGAACACCACGATGGGTGTATTTTGCGATGGCATCTCAAATATTAATTATGCTGCTTTTTATTTCAATGAGTTTAAATCCTCAGCAAGTTCAAGAAGTAGGAGTTTCTATTTGTGGCGCATCCATTTTTTTCTTTTTTCTTCTTGTAAGCGTAAGCGGAATTTTTGCAATGAGAAAAACTTCATTTAAAGTCGTCGAGGATTTTTTGAAAGAAGATTTAGGGGCGGTTCGTATACAATAACAGAGTAGTATATAATTATAAAATTAACTCTACCTTATAAGGGGATGATAATGTGAAACATAGTAGATTATTGATTTATATAACTATATTTATTGTTTTCTCTATTACTTTGGTTGGATGTAATAAAAATCATGTTAAAGAAACAAACCTAAAAGTGGAACGAATTATGAATGATAAGATACCGGAAATAAAGGATTTTTTTCATAGGAATTCTGAAAATTTCTTAGCCGGGATAAAAAGCGATATTGAATATCCAAGCAATATCATAGTTAGCGGAGAAAATGTTAGAGTAGATAAAGAAGATATTGTTATTGTTTCATCATACTTTATAAAGGATTGCTTTATATTCAGTGTCTTTGGTGGGGCTGTAGATGGTTGTAACTATTCTGTTTCAATTGTATATTTTAATGATGAACTATACGATAAAAATATGATCGATAAAGGCTTAATTAAATTACAAGATAATTGGTACATTTATAAAGATATAAAGTGGAATACATAAAAATTCAGCTTGAGTAACTTAACTACTGTAAAAAAAGGACAAAGACGCTTAGTTGATAAGGAATACTATCATTACATTATGTTCCTTAAGAAAGGGCTGGTTAAAACATGAAAGACAAAAGAACACTTTTACTTATTATCATCTTTTTTAGCCTTGCTATATTGTTATTTCCAATAAGAATTGTATATAAAGATGGAGGCTCTGCAAATTATCGAGCAATCATGTATAGTATTACTGATTATCACACTATTGATGGAAATACGGGAGTGTTAGTTAAGATTCTTGGCTTCAAAGTATATGATTCAACAACGTTCAAAATATCTAAATAACATATAAAATGTTATAACTTAACTATTTTATTATGGCACTTACTTTGTAGGTGTCTTTTTTTACGCCATTTTTGGAGGTGGTGGTATGAATGGCATAACTGAACTGGCTAAATTACTAAAAGATAGAGAGAACAAATCAGATTATAGCCCAATGGTTGGTACAATTATTGAGCTACCAAGCCTTAAAATCCGACTTGGTGATAAGGTTATACTCGACAGCTTTAACCTTACGATGTGCGTTTCATTGCAACATAATGAGGAATACAGCGATATAGGCAAAGAAGTTGTATTGCTCCCGTACGCCGATAATCAAAAATTCATACTGATTGGGGTGATCCAATAATATGTTTCCACATACACAGGACTTACCAAGTGCAACCGTTGTAGATAATACAACCGTGCAAATGGGTAAGTCCTTTTTGTTTGACTTTGCAACAGGTGATTTTGTTATTAATGACGGAAGGCTTGTTGTTACAGATAATGCAACCGCTATCAAGGTATGGATTGAAAAAATCCTCCGCACCGAAAAAGGCAGGTATGCTATATATGAAGGTTTATCTTACGGCACAAGTATTGAGGACTTAATTATCGGCACAAATTATAATATTGCCTTTACAGAAAGTGAGCTGAAGCGTGAGATTGAGGAGGCATTGTTTCAACACCCTCATATAAGCGGTGTAAGCAATTTCGTTTTAACAAGAGAAATTTCGGGAATAACAGCAGAATTTACAGTGGTGCTAAAAGATGGCACAACGGTTGACAGTGAGGTGAGTTTAAATGGCGCATAGTAAAGAACAGATTCTAAGTAGGTTGTTGGAGCAAATAAGCAACGAATATGATAAGACCTCAGGGTCTTTTTTCTTTGATACTCAAAAGCCACTGGCTATTGAACTTGAGCAGACATATACAAAGCTTGAAAGCATACTGCTTAATGGCTTTGCAACAACCGCAGAAGGTACATATTTAGATAAAAAGGTAGCAGAGCAAGGTCTTATTCGAAAATCAGCTACCTTTGCAAAGGGTGTTGTTACCATTACAGGTAATACAAATGCTGTAATAAATATTGGTGATAAGGTTTCATCTGAAACCCTAATATTCACCTGCCTTGAAACCAAAACTATACCAGAGAGTGGAAGTATAACTGTTAATGTGCAGTGTGATACATCAGGCTCTGTCGGCAATGTACCTACTGGGAGTATAAAGACATTCCCAGTTACTTTATCAGGTATAACTTCCGTTATAAATACTGAGGCATTAACAGGTGGATACGATGCCGAAACGGATGATGAGCTTCGAGGTAGATATTTTGATAAGGTTTCCGCCCCCGTTTCAAGTGGCAACAAATATCACTATATCAATTGGGCTAAAGAAATTACAGGTGTTGGTGATGTTAAAGTCTTACCATTATGGAATGGTGCAGGGACAGTAAAAGTAATAATAATCAACTCAAATGGTGGGGTAGCAGGACCAAGCCTTATTGATGAAGTAACAGCTAAAATTGAAGAAAGCCGACCAATAGGGGCAAGCGTAACGGTTGAAAGTGCTGTGCCGGTTGAGATAGATGTGTCTGCAACATTAATATTACAAACTAATGTTCCACTTGAAGAGGTAAGCCCTAAAATTAAAGGATTAATTGAAACATACCTCAAACGAATAGCCTTCACACAGGACTATATATCATATGCACATATTGGCGGTGCAATATTGTCGGTTTATGGGGTGTTAGATTATTCCGATTTAACCGTAAATGAGGAAACTGACAATATATCTATTGCCGAAAATGAGGTTGCTGTACTTGGCGAGGTGGTATTTGCATGAGTGATTTAATGCAGCATCTGCCGAGCTATTACCGCAATTCAATTATAATGAAGGAAGTATTCAAAGGTCTTAACCTTGAGTGCGACAAGCTTGCTGGTGATGTTGTGGATACAGAAAATCAGTTCTTTGTTGTGCTGGCAGACAGAGAGCTTTGGAGGCATGAACAAGATTTAGGCATTCCTGTTGAAAATAACCTATCAGCTGAAGCACGAAGGGGACGAATACTCTCTCGCCTACGTGGCACAGGCACAGTTACAAAGGATATGATACGAAATGTTGCAAATTCATTTGTTAACGGTGAGATAGATATTATTGAGCAACCCAACAGTTATACCTTTATCGTTAAGTTCATAAGCAAAAAGGGCGTGCCACAGAGCATTGAGGACGTTAAAACCGCAATAGAGGTTATAAAGCCTGCACATTTAGCTGTGGAATATGTATTCACATACCGCACCTGGCAAGAGGTGCTAAACCTTATAGCTGACTGGCAGGAGGTAAAAGCATATTCATGGGATAGCCTTATGACATTCGACAGCGAAATATTAAACAAGCTTTATGTGGAAAATGACTTAGTATATTACAGGGCAGAAGGTGGAGGAAACGCCTTCATATTTTATTATAACGGGGAACCGTATGCGAGGAGGGTTTAAAAATGGGATTAGAGAGTACAGATATAGGGTTAGTATTAGCAACTGATGTGGGTGATGTAGCAAATCTGCAAACCCAGAGCAAACAGCTTGTTGGTGCTGTGAATGAGGTTAAGGCAATAGCGGAATTAGGTGGTGAAGAGGTAGGTAGTATAGTACCTACAAACTTTGTAATTGCACCATCAAACGCAATAAACAAAGAACGAGCAGACCTTGTTTTAACAGGTGTGCCTGCTGATGATGTATTAGCAATCAACAACGCAATAACAACCTTGCACAACGCCAGAGAGAGTACAGATGTTGCTATACGCATTGACTTTTTAGGTGGGCAGATTGATGTTGGTACTAAAAACGATGGCTCTGCAATCGAGATTGTATATGAAAACTTTCATTTATATGGTAACGGCGTAACCAT
>Ga0209373_10000226_pt1 | contig 118827 bp, 89 predicted proteins | sample Higcelweek5metaG_FD_187173 | JGI IMG/M metagenome (GOLD analysis project Ga0209373, IMG submission 187173) | Freshwater pond sediment microbial communities from the University of Edinburgh, under environmental carbon perturbations - High... | ecosystem: Environmental > Aquatic > Freshwater >...
CAGCGTTTTTTTCAGGAAGTCGTACATCACGGCGTTGTAGCCCAGCGATTTGATGACGCCCGACTCGGACGGGGTAAGCTGCGAAATCATCGACGTGATGATCGCGTGTTTGCGGCGGGTGATGGCGGTGAGGCGGATGCAGTGGTTGTATTCCTCGGTGGACATGTAGCCGTGGGACTCTCCGAACGGCGCCTCCATTTCCAGTTCTTCCGGGTTGATCCAGCCCTCGATGATGATGCTCGCGTCGGCCGGGACCATCAGCGGAACCGTTCTGGCCCGGACCTGGCGGATCGAGGCTCCGGCCAACCCGCCGGCGATGTCCATGTCCTCGATGTCGTTCGGCGTTTTCTGAGGGCCGATCACCTGAACCGAGGGCGGCGCCCCGACGATCAGGGCGACCGGCATTTTTTCGCCTCGCTGTTTATATTTCAGCCAGTTCCGGTGTGCGTCGCCGCCGGTCTGGATCAGCCACATGCCGTTCATGCGGTCGGAAGCTTTGATGTTCACACGGTTCTGCGAAAAATTCTGCCGTCCGGTGTCCGGGTCTCTGGTGACCCACAGTCCGGCGGAAAAATAGGGCGCGGTATCAAATCCGGGGGTGTTGTTCGGAATGGGCAGGGCATCCAGTCCCTTGCCGTCTCCGATCAGCTGTTCTCCCGTCAGAACGATCTCCTGGACAGGGGCCTCCTCCGGTGAAATTTCCGTGGCCGGGATCGGATGGGCGATGGCGTTTTTCCATTTTTCGGCGACGCGTTCGCGGAGTTTCTTGCGGTCGATGGTATCCTGCGAAACGTCGAACTCCGCATCCAGTCCCAGCGATACCGCATAGATTTTTTCATTGCCGGCGGTGGTGGCCACACATACGTCGCAATCGCCCTTGTATTTGCGCCCGTTGCTGTCGGTGACGTTGGTGAAGTAAAACCCCTTGCGGTCTTTGGCTTCGATGTTGGAAACATAACTCCAGCGGACGAAAGGATGCAGATGGCGGTCCTTGTTGACTTCGATGTCCACCGTGTACAGCAGACCGTATTTGTTCAGTCTGGCCAGGTGTTCGTAAAGATCCGGGTATTTCCGTTCAAACGTCGCCATGTTCCGCCTCCACTCTTCGATGGGTTTCGGTTTTATCAAAGCCAGTCCCTGCTTAACATTATCACACGGAATGTCAAAGTCAAGCCGCCGTTCGTGCAACTTTTGCTGCGGACGGGATTGCCGCCTTCACACGGGAAGGATTGTCCCCACGATATTTATGGTTCCGGACAAGTAATGCCATCTATCTGGGGCTCTTGCTGAGTGAAATTTCCCGGAGGAATTTCATGACATTCGTCCCCCCGGATCGATTCTTTATGAAGTCATTATTCTTCCTCCCCCGCGCTGCAGACTCTACGATCTTTCCCTCGCCAACACCGGTATGAATATCGCCTTCTACCGGAATGATCTGTTTTCCCTGATCCGCAATACCGCGTGCGGAAGAGTGGCACGGTCGGATAATGACAAGATTTTCCATGAGAAATATGAGAAGGTGCGATGCTATATTAGCTCATTGGATCCTGTCGGGCATGCAAGATCAACTCCTTCGAATACTTCAAGTATGTTTTGGACAGGATCAACTCATATCCCTATACCAAACCGGCCGAACTGCTATGAATAGTGCCATGCTGTCCAGTAATAGAATGCGGAACAGATACTTGCAACTTACCGCACTCTGATCGAGGGCTTTTTAAGCCGCAAGTAAATCTCCGGCCAACGGCGGAATTGATCGATGCTGCAAGATTCCTTCATACGGAAGGAAATTTCATCAAGAGTCAAATACGGTCGAATCATCGGCAACCTCTGTTTTGGTTGTCGATGATTATAAAACCGCGATCTATCCATATTTATATTTGAAAGCGAAATAGTATAAGTTCAAATCGAGTGAAACAAGGATGACAGATTGCTTACGTTCGAATCGGACAACTGGAAAGGAATTCTCATAACTTGTCTATGGTCACCCCGTCTTCCGGAATGAACTTCCGCCAGTAGGCGGCGGAGTCTTTGATTTTATATTCAATATCCACCGGCAGCTCCGCGGTGCCGCCGAAGATTTCCAGTGTAAGATAAATGGCTTCACAGCGGTCGGGCATTCCCGTTTCATGGGGCTTTTCATAGGCTTCCGCAATGGCGTTCAATACGCTTTCCCCGGTAATGATTCCGGAGGTATTGCAGACGTCGTTGAACGGCAGATGCGCGGACTTCTTTCCATCCGTCTGCTGGAGGTGGATTACGGGTGAATACGGGGCCAGCTCACGCAACCATTCATAGATATCTCCGTCGCGCTTCTCCGCAAACAGATAGGGATAGGCTTCGAACGTCTTTTCCAGTTCATCGAAAGACACCCCGTCGCAGATCATGTCGTAAATTTTTTCCGGGCCGAGCCAGACACCGTCGAACCGTCCGGTTTTTCCAAACCCGTCAACAGCCTGCTTCAGCATTTCTCTGTCAGGACGGAGAAATTTATGCTGTCCGCACTGGTGTCCGGTGTCGATCGTCAGGTAGAAATTGCTGTCGGAGCGACGCTTCACGTCACGGAGAAGTTCCTTTGCGCCGTCAATCGTCCATGGGACCTGATGCGGAGTGTACATCTGTTCGACCCCGATCTTCGGAATATTCAACTTCGATGACCGCGCGGCAAGGATCGCCAGGCGTTCTGTCAATTCATCAAAAGCATGACGGTAAAGCTCCGGATTTTGAAGGGTCGCCTGGTCGAAGGCATGACAGAAAAAGCCGAGTCCGCAATCCAATTCCCATGCGGTATTGAGCATCCGGCAAAGCCAGCCGAAGAGCATTTTATCCGCGTTGCGGCGGTCGGTATGCGCCAGTCCGAGAGTCGAATAAGTGCCGTGTCCGGAATAGAGGTTGGCAATTTTGATCCCGTATTCCGGAGCCTGTTTCCGGATATCCTCCGTCCACGAACGCAGATATGAATCGTCCATATACAGCGGATCGCATTCATTGTCCGCGCTCGCCTCGACGTAATGAATGCCAGCTTCGGCGATCACCCGCATCCAATCCTCCGGACGTGTCCAGCGTTTCGAGGCGAAACAGTTGTCAATGGAAAGATAAATTTTGGGATATTTCATCTATTCACCGAAAAAATGACGGAATCAGGGATTTGACGGAATCAGGGTCGCCGGGAAACGGAAGTCCGCGTTTCCGCAGCACACGCTCAAGCTTCGCCACTTCCGCGCGGGAAATTTCGTTGACCTTGCCCGTGATGATCATGGCGGTGCGGATGGAGTCCGCCATGGCCTCCGCCATCTGGAGCAATCCGAGTGTGCGGCGCGGCGTGTCGGCGGAACCGATGGTGATTCCGTGATTCTTCATCAGCCACGCGTTGGAAAACGGGACGACCGACTCGAATTCCCTTGCCAGATCCATGGACACCACTTCCGCATACGGAATGGAAAGGATCGGCCCCAGTTCAAGGACCGGTTCCGGAAGAATCGGATGTGCCAGAATCCGGCTGTCCGTCAGAGAGAATCCCGTGAGAATCGGCGGATGTGCATGGATCAGGCTTTTGAGGTCGGGACGCAGACGGTAAATATGCGTGTGCATCGGCGTTTCGCCGGTCGGTTTCCGGTTGGCCGCCGCGAAAATTACATTCCCTTTGGCATCGACCGCCACGATGTCCTCGAAAACCATCTCTTCCTTGGGAACTTTGGTCGGCGTAATCAGGATTGTTCCATCGCCCATTCTCGCCGAAAGGTTGCCGCCGTGCGAGGCCACATATCCAAGGCGTCCCAGTTTCGCGGAGACCTCCGCGAGTTCCTGTATTTCCACTTGATATTTCTGCTGCAGTTCATGCATTGTATTATCTTCCAGACAAATTCCCCATCTTTCCTATCAATGAACAGGGGCAGTTCATGACGGCATATTTTCTACCGGCATTTCCAGTTGGATTCCCAGACAACCTCCGTACAGTCGCCGATGGTGGAATCCAGTTTCCCGTCCAGCCAGCGGACGGCGCACCAGGTTCCTCCGGACACCTTCAGCTCCCCTTCCGGGAGACGGAAAAATCCGCGCAGAAATCCCTTTTTACGACGGGTCAGTTTGCCGAGCCCGCCGACCAGCCGGGAAGAAAGCAGGGCCATGTCCGGCACTCTTCCGTGAGCACAGAGCAGAAGAACCTTTGTGCTCCCGTTTTCCGACCGGAACCAACGATAGTAGGCATGGTCCGCAAAGTATTCTCCGGAGGAACCGATCCGATCCGCAAGCAAGGAAATCAGGTCCTCCCGCGGATCGGCGCCCGTCATATAGATCAGGCTTCCGCCGACACCCTGAACGGAGGTCACAACTTCTTCCGCATTCCGTTCGGCAACTCCGTCTGTAACCTCGACCGGCATCATGAAATCGAATGTTTCCTTTTCCCATTCGTTGACCCCCGGCAGGAGGGCCTGTTCGGAGAAGGCATCCTCATAATCCTTCATGGTGAATGCCCGGAATCCGGCCGCACGGGCGAAATCCGGTCCGATGCATTTGCCGGAATCGGTAAACATGGGCGGAACTCCATAGAATACCACAGAAACACCTTGATGCGAAAATTCCAGAAGTTTTTGAAAAACATCTTCCTCCAGAACATACGCATGAGGAACTATCAAGGCCTTGAAACTCTGTTTTCCGCAGATCAGTTTTCCTTCGGAGACCGTCGCCGTGCGAATGGATTCCGGACTGACGACGACGGAGAACATTCCGGAATCGGCCAGACACAGTGCCGTATTGCCGATAGAAGCGTATTGGAGGCGCGTCATCCATTTCGGCGCGGCGGCCATGCCTTTCCATGTGTAGAGAATCGCCGTTTCGGAACAGCCTGTCAGCCCGTTCACGAACTGATCGAAGGCATCCAGCTGCGCCACATCCCGGATGGATTCGCTTCGGGCCGGCTCCACGCGGAGATTGACGATCCCCTCCGAAAAATCGGAAAAAAAGATATTGAACCAGTTGACATGAAACAGCATTTTAAACCGGTTGGCGAAGTGCATGTCCTCGATTACAGGCAAAGTCAGTCCCCAGTCGTTGTAATAGGCGTCCCGGAATCCGAGCTCGTTGCGGAGACCGTCCGCCAGCATCATGTGAAAAGTGTAGTAGCGCAAGTCCACATCCCACGAACCGTCGGTCCACGCGGCGGAAAGAAGTTTCCCGAGACGGAAATAATCGATGACGCCTCCGGCAAGATCGGCCGGCAATCCGGACCATGTCTGATGCGTGCCGAAGAAAAGTTTGCGTCCATAGAGCTTTTCCGCATAGTCGTTGTGACGCTTCTGCGCCTCGAAATTCATCTCGTTCAACGCACTGTGGTAATCCACCCGGACCCGCACCGCTTCCGGAGTATCGTCGCAGTGGTCAAGGAAAATTAGATTGTCTGTCAGGTCGTATCCGGTACGGTCGCGGAAGAAACTCAGGAATCCTTCTCCGGCCTTGTAATAATGCATGTTGCTGTTGCCCTTGGCTGGCTCGTCCCAGCCGAATCCATCGAACGGAATGTCGGAATATTCATCGAGGATCCGTTCTTGTGCATTCAAATAGACCTTGTGCGCAATATCCGGAAACTGATAACAGCGGCTCCCGACATAAAAGACTCCTTTTCCAGTGAAAGGCTCGCGGAATTTCCCTTTGACTTGATAGCCATTCATCATGTTCTGCCACTCAAATGTGAACTCCCCGGCGGAGACCCGCCGGAACGAACCGTTTTCAGAAAGAAAAACCGCCGCCACGGAATCAAAAACGACCTGCCTTCGGACAGACGGAAGCACACTCTGGAAGTCGAATTTACCCTTCCGGATCGAAACGTCCTCCGCCTTGTAAATCACCTGGGCCGCTTCCGGATGGTGCTCACATAGGGAATGTCCCCAGAAGTAGACGTCGGTATCCAGAATGCACCGCATGCCGTGCTCGTGAATTCTGGCCGCGATCGAACGGATGGCGTCATGCACAAACGACCCGCCGTTGTAGAGATTGTAACTGGTGTCGCGCACGAAAATATCAACCGTCTCATATCCGTGTTCCGCCATTTCCCGGATGTAGTGTTCCGCTTTTTTCGGAGCGCTGAACCATTCCGGCGAAAGAATGAAGCCCGCAATCTGTTTCTTTTCACGCATGATGTTTCCTCAAGAGTTTGACGACCGGCAAATCACCTTTGGAAGGCAGGGGCAGACCGGAAAGAATCAGACGGTTTCCGTCAAAGTTCATTTGAAGGGGAAGATTTCCCCGCAGGAGTCGGGCTTCCGCAAAGCGTTCTTTGCATTCGGGTATCACAATCCTGCCTCCGGAATGAGGCCAGTGAATATACAGATAAACACAGTCGTCCTTCTGGGAGGCGCATCCGTAAGTCCCTCCGGAAAGAGTGATCCGTTTCGTCCCCCGAAGAGATTCCGAGTTGACTTTCATCCACTCTCCGATTGCCCTCAGAACAGAAATCTCCTGACGATTCATGCGTCCTCCTGCATCGGGCCCGACATTCAGCATAAGATGTCCGCCCGCACTGGCAACACCGCTCATCGTCATGAGGATTTCAAAGGGCGTTTTGTAGTACGGATCGGCCGGAAAACAACCCCAGTGACGATTCATAGTGATGCAGCCTTCCCACATCCGTTCAGGATCTTCCGGAGCCCTCATATTTTGTTCAGCCGTATGAAAATCTTCCGGCAGGCCGGAACGGTCGTTGATGAGGATTCCCGGCTGAAGCGAACGGACCATGGCATTGAGTTCCGCGCTTCGCATGTTTTCCGCGGTCAGAGTATCCTTCCCGGAGAGATTGCAGGAACGGTCATACCACAGGAGATCGACCTTGCCGTAATTCGACATCAATTCCCGTAACTGAGTCTGGAGACCGTCGACATATTTTTTCCATGCGGCGGGGTCTTTTTCCGGACCGTCGTTATAAGCGGGCTGAGTCCAGTCGGGCGGTGAAAAGTAAAAACCGACCTTGAGTCCGTGTTTGCGGCAGGCTTCGGCAAACAGACGGACCAAGTCCCGTTTCGGTCCCTGCTCGAAGGCATTCCGATGAGTGGTTTCCGTCCGGAAAAGACAGAATCCGTCATGGTGCTTGGCGGTCAGCACCATGTATTCGGCTCCGGCGTTTTTCGCTTCGGCCGCCCATTCTTCCGGATCATACTTTTCCGCCGTGAACTCCGGGATGTGCGAATCGTATTCCGCCAGAGGCATCCTTTCCTGATTCAAAACCCACTCTCCGCGTCCGATCGCGGAATACACGCCCCAATGCACGAAAATCCCCAGCGGCGTATTGCGAAACCAGCAGTTCTTCATAATGCGAAATCACCCTTACTTCTTTTCTTCCACGGTCGTCAATGAGACATCATCAATATACAGATCGCATTTGGAGACAGCCAGCGCGAGAGAACACTGGACGATCTCCGCACTGCCGTCTCCGGCCTGAACCACTTCCTTGAACTGCGTCCATTCCTGAGTGTCCGCGCGAAGATTGATCACGGCCAGAGTCTTCAGATGCACGCCCGGTTTACCGGTGGTCGGATTGATTCCATAGCAATAGAAACAAAACTGGATCACGCCGCTCCCCTTATACCAGAACGAAAGTTCATATTTCCCGGGCTTGACGCTGGCACTGGTGGCGATATGGGCGCCCTCTCCGGAAAAATGCGCCGCATTCTTGCCGCCATGAACATTTTCCTTGTTTTCGCCGTTCTCACCCACCATAATGATTTCCAGTTTGCATTTGCCTCCGTTCGGAAGCCAGTCCGCCGGAAGTACGGCGAGAGGGCCGGGCCCGAAATCCCATCCGTTCTTGATCTGGTTCATCATATATTTGTCGGTGGATTTCGCCTTTTTGACGACATCTTCGAATCCGCCGTTCCTGACCAGATTTTCACCTCCTGTCAAGAGCAATCCCGCAACCATGCAAATTCCGCTCAATATCATTTTCTTCATTTTTATCTCCCTGGATTGAAGTTTACTTCACCGTTATGTCATTCGAGGAGGAAAGTCCGCTTACCACATCCTTTACAGTTGCCTTGTAAGTTCCCGCCGGATCGTTCAGCGCGGGCACGAAACGGACTTCTCCGCCCGCGGCGGCCCGCTGTTCATACAGTTTTTTTCCATCCGGACCGGACACCGTTACGATTGCTGCATTGTCGATATTTTCCGGGATGATCCGGACCGCTTCCCCGCGGGAGACCGATTGATCCGGAATGCGCACGGACGGAGCCCGGAACGGAACTTCGGAACACGCAAAGAGGCGTCCCACGGCAGGGGTCAGTTCAATGGTAAACTCTTTCACCTTTCCAAGATATTTATTCCCGTTCAGAATATCGTAAACGTGCATCGGTTTTTCGAGGGTGACGGTCCGCTGGAAAGAGCCTCCCACAGAAGCCAGTCCGCTGGCTCCCGCTTCCGCTCCCGCGGCGGTTTTGCGTTTCTCTCCCGTCTGTGAACGCTGGGCAAGGAGACAGAGGTATTGGGTCTTTCCATGTTCAAACACTGTCACCGGCTGAATCTTGTCCTGACCATCCTTCACGGAAGCGAAGGGCCGGACACCGGCTTTTTCAAAGATCCGGAGCATTCCATTCTGAATGCCGGAAGCCTCGTTTTTCTGGATTCTGGAATCCACCCCGGACAGATAATCGTCCAGATACACGGCCAGTCCTTTCCCGTACGGATGGATGTTCAATTTCCTGAACTCCCCGAAAACATCGGACAGCTGGCTTTTGTCAAGGAAACGCCCATGTTCACTCATGATGGCCGGATTGTAGTCGGCGACGACCATTCCGCCCCGGTTCACAAAGGCGCGAACCGCCTGCGCCTCTTTTTCACTCATGGACTGCGAATAGGGCAGAATCAGGATTTTTGTTCCTTCCGGAATCCCCTTTTCGAGTTCAGGCGGAGAGATGAATTCATATCCGAGGCCGAGGCTTTCCAGAAGCGAACCGAACTCCTTGTGCGTGATGAGCCAGCTGGATTTATCCGGATTGATGGTGGCGCTGTGAAGCGAATTGTTTGAATAATGCACCAGAATTCCGTCCTTGCGCAGTTCAGAATTCATCAGCAATTTGCCGACACCGCTTTCTTTGATCCGGTTGATCTCTTCGGCGGCTTTCGTGAACTGGGTGAGCATCCTGAGATCCGGTCCTGCAATACAAGCTGTGGAAAATGCGCCCGAGGTTTTCGTATCGCCGGAATACCAGTAGAACGCGCCGCCAAGTCCGCCGAAAAGATAACGCCACGCAGGCTGCTGCACGAACTGGTCGGTCATTTCACCTTCATAGGTTCCGAACCACGCGCTTTTGAGGCTGTTCTCTTTCGGCATGTATTTCGTGACGGCATGGACGTCGCGCGGATCGAAATACGGCGCGCAGAACTCGAAATAAGGCAGCATCTTGTAGAGATTGAATCCGGTGAAGGGGTCCGCCGGATACACCATTCCCTCGATTCCGCAGCGGGCGGAAGGATCGATCGAACGGATTTTTGCCTTTTCAAAACGGTGCCAGCCGATGAACTGTTCTTCCATGAAGAGCCGGAAGTCCTGCCACATCGGACAAAGATTCTTTTCGACCGCCTGGACAAAAGGCAGCGCGGTGACTTCTTCAAATCCCTTGTATTTCGTGCCGTATTCCCGGTTCAGCGCATCGATGGTTTTGTATTCGCTCTTCAGATAGTCGCGGAAACGCCGCTGGCAATCCTTGCAGAAACAGTTTTCAGTTTTCTGACTCATCCCGCAGGCGTTTTCATCTCCCATGTTGTAGAACAGGACGCCGATGTTCTTTGCGCCTTCCACCTGTTCCATGACACCGTCAGGCTTTTGAAGCGGCTTTCCATCCCTGTCGTAAAACCGGGACTCCTGCTGATATTTCTCCCAGAGATTGTAGGGACATTTTCCGGTCTGTGCAAGATAATGGTTTCCCACTATGCGCGAGATATAAATGGCATAGTCCATGCCCGCACGTTTGAGGTTGCGGGGAGCAAAAAATCTCTGCGGACGGGGTGAGAACATGACCGCCGCGTCCATGACATTGTCCACGCCGCATCTGGCCATTTCCTTGAGCCAGAGGGAAACAACCCGGCTGTTGGAAACCGCCGAACTCCACATCCCGAAAGCGAAGTCGGGAATCTCCTTTGTTTTGTTGTAGTAGATGATTTCCCGCGCCTCATCGAAAAGTTTTCCGTTCCGCATCAGTTTGACATCGAGAACGGCGTAATTGCTCCTGCAATATGGAACCTGAATCGTAAACGGACATTCCGCCGCAATGTTGCGGAACTGCTTTTTGTAGAGAAGACGCCCGAAGTCATCCGTCAGCGTGACTTCGGCATCCGTGCCATCCCCCGCGACGGAAAGTTTGCCGGAAACCGGTTCGTCGGGCAGATATCCGTCCTTCGGAAGAGAAATCTTCACGGTTCCGGAGGCTACGGCATTAACCGGCGCACTCTGGAAATCCAGAATGCCGCCGTCTTTATCGACCAGCTTCACATCCAGCATCCGTGCACTGTTCGGAAGCGGCGGCAAGTTCAGTTGGACCGTCTTTGCCGCGGGAACTTCCTTATTGAAAAGTTCCTCCCCGAATTTGTCCGCCACCGCGTATTGAATGCGGCTTCCCGCCGGAGGCGCATTTTTCAGCACAACATTCCCGGTTCCTTCGACGACTTGAATGGCGGATCTTCCGGGCTGCATGAAGTGCCAGAAAACCTTGCCGAGAAACGCCAGACAGTAGTCGTAATACAGCGGATCGTCCGACTCGAAGGGCGTCAGGCTTTCCACCAGATTGTGTTCGGATTGCGGTCCAGCGTATCCCGGATAACGGAGAATCACCACCTTGCCTTTGCCGCAGTCGGCCGCTTCGACCTTGACCCCTTTCAGGCTCGGAATCGAATCCGTCGGAAAATCGATCTTCACGGGAGAAAAATTCATTCCCGGAACATTCTGCGGCTTCGTTTTGTCGGCAATCAGGATCAATACAGCGCCCTTCCTCACCTGTTCCAGAAACGCATTCCGGACTTTCTCCGGAATCGCGGAATACGGGAGTTTTCCCAGAACGATTCCATCGCACTGCGGCAGTTCTTCCGAAAGGATCTTGCCGAGTTCCTTTTCATATTCTTCGGCATTCATTGCGGCGGCATAGAGAGAGCCGCCGGCGGCATCCTTGTGCTTCTTGTCGAATGGAGAGAAAAATTTCATATCCTGAACCGGAAGCAGAAAATACCGATAGTCGAAACGCTGTTTCAGCTCGACGAGCTCCCGCTGTCCCAGCCCGGACGCCAGAATCAGAACTGTGTTCTTTTTTCCGGAGACAGGCGATGCGAATGTCCGATGGGGAGTTACGAGTGAATCGTCGATTTTTCTCCACGGATTTTCTCCGTCCTTCGACCAGCCGAAACCGGTTGCCGCGACAGCCGTCGCCAGAAATGCCGTCAAAATTCTTTTCATGTTCAATTCCGTCCTGTCATATTGTTATTGATAGCTTCGATCACAATCCATTCATCGCGAATGTCGCGAATATCCAGCTCGGAACATTTCCGGTGCAGCGACTGGATTTTCGGGGCGAAAAATTCATATCCGCCCTTTGTCCGCAGTTCTTTTTCCAGTCGATCCAGTTCCAAGGCGACTTTTGCATTCATCGCCTTCTCCGCGGCTTCGGGCGACCCAAAGATCAGCTTTCCGAACAAAGCCGGGCGATGGAAAACAGAACCGACTTGCGCCCATGTCGAAAAGTAATTCCCCGAGAGTTTCACATTACGGCAAAGATTGAATCCCCAGATATCGCCGACTTTCGGGCACACCATGCCGGGATCGGAAAATGGAAGGGTAAAACGGACTTGCCATGCGTCTTTGGAAAAAGTCACCACTGCACTCCATTTTGTGGTCCATTCCCTCTTGCAGCGGGAATCATACATGGCGCCATTGACCCCGGCCGCGATCTGGAAATATTTGCCGCAGCTCCGGCCCGGATCCAGAAAGATCTCCACGGAATCGCACGTGGGCCATTCCCCTTTTTTTCCCGGAAGGAGTTTTTGTAATTCAGGCGTTTTCGTATCGGAACACACCACGGTTACATACAGATTCTTTTCGTCGAAATCGACATTGAATCTGGTTTTCAGCGGGATTTCCGTTTCGTTGTCGTTGGCGAACACCAGACGCGTCTGCCACGAATCCTTTTCGGCATATACCGTCTGTGCTGTCAGCACGGGGGCCAGTGAACAAAGGCACACAGTCACGGCAAGCAATAAATTTCTCATGGTTCGTATGACTCCTGTTACTGATAAATCTGGCTTTCTCCGGTGGCTTCATTGAGGTAGGTGAAGTTGGCCCGGCAGGGTGCCAGATCCCCCTTCTTCATGTAATTCAGGCGATAATCAATGAAAGTGACGGTGCCCACGTGTCCATCAAAGAAAAGAAGATTGTATTTCTTGTCGTGATGAGGCGCTGAAGCAAATGATTCGCGCAATGCCCGGCCAAAAGCATTCGAGGCCAGTGTGTTCGTATAAAAGAGCCCGGAATAGGACCGATCCACCTCATAATACATGATGTCAACGGAATGATACTTGAAAAACGCCATTTTCCGGCCCATGTTTCTGGATTGCACAAGGGAAGTTGTGTCCGGCGGGCCGTTGGGGACGGCATTGAACTGGTAACTCAGGTTGCCCCCAAGATAATTATAGTAGTCTGAGTTGGCTCCGCTGGTCGCGTCATACATGATTCGGGTTTTATCGGACGGGCAATCGAACAATTTGTAGTAGATCAGATTCAAAAAAGAAGACGAGGTGGAATTAAGATGTTTTCCGAGATACCGGAAATCATACCCGTACTGTCCCAGGAACGGATAGTATTCCTGATAGTCATTGATGTATCCATGGACCGCCAGCCCCACCTGTTTTTCCTGACTGACGCACTGGGTTCTGCGGGCGGATTCCCGCGCCTGATTCAAGGCGGGAAGCAGCATCCCCGCCAGGATCGCGATGATCGCAATCACGATCAAGAGTTCTATCAGAGTAAATCCGCTTTCCCTGAAATGTTCTCTCGTTTTCATGTTTTGCACCCTTTCTTCTATTATAGTTGAGTTATTAATCGGACATTCTTTCATAATGAACCCAGACGACCGCTTCCATCTCCGGCAGGGAGATTCGGTACGGACATCCCGCAACGATTTCATGTTTTTCTCCCGTATCCAGATCATCCGCAACATACCGTTCACCGGGATTCAGTCCGTTTAAATTCACGGTTGTTTCCGATAACGGCGAATGGCCGCGGAAGACCATGAACATGCCCTCGCCGGATTCCGGATCATGCACCTGCCAGCCGTCGAAATCCGAAAGGGAACGCGGGTCGAACAGCGGGTAGAAATCCTTCATCAGCAGCGGACGGTATTTCTTGTACAGAGCGATTTCTTTTTTCAGGACCGCCTTGCTTTCTTCCGTATAAAAATGAGTTGGTTCGGAGAAGCCGAGAGGTCCCGCCATTTTCGAGCGGAGCGCCGCAGACGGAAACGAATCGTAACGGGTGTCTTTATCCAGACGGTCTTTGCCCCAGAGGAACACCGAGTTGGAATAGTTCGGGCCCAGGAAGCGATTCATGTTGATCTGATACCGCCGGACCGCGTCGTATCCGGCCGCATTGTCGCTCATCCAGCAGGACTGGGCCCGGCGGAGCGTCCCGAGGTCCATCCGGTGCCCGCCGCCCGCGCAAGCCTCGATATGCACTTGCGGACAGGCTTCCATGAACTCATCCAGAAGCTGGAGGAGGCCATTCCCATATGCGTTTTGAATCTTTCCCCACTCATTTTCCGCTTCGTTTGCATCCCAGAATTGCGCGGGCGAATTGTTGCAGTCCCAGCGAAGCCACTCCAGATGATATTTCTCCACAAATCCGGTCAGGAACTCCAGCACGGCTTTGCGGACTTCCGGTTCGTCCAATTTCAGAAGGCGTTCCTCATAGGCCCGTTTGTGGTTGACGAAATCGCGGCGGCCCGGCGCCGTGTAGAACCAGTCCGGATGACGTTCGACCCAGTCGGAACCGCCCATCGCGAATTCGGGTTCCAGCCACGTTCCGAACTTCATTCCAAGCGACCTCACATATTCGGAAAAGGCCGCCATTCCATGAGGAAATTTCGCACGGTCTTCGATCTCCCAGTTCCCGATTCCGGCACGGAAACCGCCCTTGTGCCAGCCGGTATCCACCACGAAGTATTCACAACCGAGTTCGGCATATACACGGGCTTCCTCCTTCAGCAGTTCCTCGTCGAACTGGTTGCCGTGTCCGAACCAGTGATTGTAAAACACAGGAAGAACCTGATCCGTTTCCGAGCGAACCCGCCGGACATGGCGGATCACATGTTTCCGAAGCAGATTCAAACCGGTCGTCTCATTCCCCCGGAAAAAGCCGAGAACCGCTTTCGGGAAAACCATTTCTCCGCCGGGCGGGAGATCCGTCTCGACCTCCGCGACATGGGCCAGCAGCGAAAGAACGGGTCTGCCGTTCCGGATGAATTGACTGCTGCTGAAAATCCAGCGGCAGGGCCACTCGTATGCATAGAAGAATCCGCAGGTTTCATCGCGGTCCGTGAGAACGGCATAGGGGGCTTCCGTCTCCGTGGAACGTCCGCCGTGAATGCCGCCCAGAACGTGATACACGCCATCCGCCTTGCTGATACGGTAAGCGGGAGGCGGATAGCAGGTCGCGACTTCTTTTCCCCCATATAGATTCGACATCCGGACCGGACCGATTTTGGAAAGGTCCATCTCCAGCGACAGCGAGAACGGCCCTTTGACGCGGCGTAGGCTTTGTGTTCCGGAATTACGGAATTTTCCGCTGAATTCCAATACACCCGTCGCGGGAAAATACTCATACACAACTTCAAACTCAATCAGTGCAACTGGATATCGGTAATGAATCCGATGTATCGAAGAGTTTTCTTTCCGCAGAACCTTTTCTTCGATCAGTTCCAACTCGTCAAACAACGACACCCGGGAAAACTCCGCGGAAATGAAGCCAAATCCGCACCCGGGCAGCAACGCATCCAGAAACGGATTCTCCTGATGAATGAAACTTTTCAAACTTTTCGGATTGCCTTCCATGTCTCTTTTCTCTCCTTATACCGTGTGTTCCACCAGAAGCGGAGGAATGATAATTTTCTGTCCGGTTTGCTCTCCGGTCAACATTTCGATTCCATTTTTCACGACATCGTCCGCACGCATGTCGAAAGATGGAAAATGATACTTTTCCGAGTGGGGCGTATTGTAGGTTCCCATCAGAAGGATGTCTTTCGGATAGGAAAGCCCGGCCTGTTTCAAAATCGGCATGATTTGAGACACGTATCGGCTGTCGCTCCATACGAACAGGGCGTCCGGACGGTCCTTCCGTTTCAGTTCCGCAAGAAGCGTCTCTTCCAGAGGCGCGCCGCCGTGGAGGCGCCAGAACAGGCTTTCGTCAAAAGAGATTCCTTTTCCGGGAGCATATTTTGCGAGACTCTGCATCACCTGCACCTGCATGGAGTTCCACGGGCCCTTATAGGATTTCCGTTCGCTGATGGCGGGGAAGGCCAGACGTTTCACTCCTTTTGAGGCAAAATATTCCACAGCCAGACGTCCCATCTCATCCAGATCGATCAGAACATAACGGCACCAGGACATCTCCGCCGGATTGTGATAGCGGAACAGAAACACCGTATTCCTGAATTTTTCCGGGTTTTCCCGCAGAAAATCATAGGGGAAATTGGTCGTGCCCTCCGCCAGAAAACCATAGGGCTCCTGCTTTGCAATGAGCCGCTTCAGAAATGAAATGATTCCTTCGCTGTCTTCCGTCAGGCTGGAATCGAGAACCACCGGAAACAAACCATGCTGCTGAAGAATCCGGTTGGCCGTCCGGTACATCTCACCGTAGACATCGCCTTTGCTGACCGTGACAAGCGCCACCGCGTTGCTGGCCGGCATCGAGACTTTCTGCCGGACCAGCGTGCCTCTGCGCGGCGCCCGCTCCAGAAGTCCTTCCGCCACAAGACGATTGAGGCCCATGGAAACGGTTCGCTGATTCATCCCGAACATCCTGGCCAGCTCATCATTGGTGGGAATCCGGTCGCCGCAGCGGTATTTCCCCGAAGCCAGCCATTCTCGCACGGTTTCCGCAACCACATCTTGTTTCAAAACGGAAGAAATCATAATTCACCCACAAATAACTTCATCTATGCATTAATTATACATTAATATAACGTCATGTCAAGATGCCAAACAGAAAAAAATTGATTTTTTTCGTATAAACTGATTTCACAAAGTCCGGAACATGGGGAAATGGAACCTTCTCAAGAAAGTTTTCTCCTTTCCCCACACCCCAATCCTTTCCAATGATTTTTAACTCATCACTGATGGTTCCGCCATCAAATGATAACTTAGAAGTTTTTGAAAAAAAAGAAGAGGGGGGCGAGGGGAATTTGCCTCAGTGACACGTCCTATTGAAAAGAACAATTCCGATAAATACGCTTCAAGGATATCCTTATACTGAGCTCCGTCAGCGAAGCATTTCATTGTGGATCATCTCTGGTCCGCGATTTCTGAAATACTGCTGATACCAGATCGTTCCCCAAAGAGGCGGATAGGGGGAAAAATGAGACTGCAAAACATTGCGGTTTTCTTCAAAGAAGTTTGTAAACGGAACTTCCAGGGATTCCCATCTTGAAAGATCGTTTTCAGAGTATGCATGAAAAATTTCTTTGAGAAGGATGCAATATTGAAAGTGGACTTTCAACAGGTTCAGCCGTTCGGCGAGCACTTGGTCGGACTCCATATCCCGCATGGAATTCAGCATGTCTTCCAGTGTTTTCAATTTCACAATATTTTCCGCGGAGGTTCGACCGGACATGACCTTTTCAAGTTTTTCAATATATTTCCTGGCCGGATCGGCAAAGCGTCCGAAAAATTTCGGATAGAAATCGTCCTTCAAGGACTCGATCGAAGTGTCCGGCCGGGTCCAGAGCTTCAGCCATGCCCAAATATTGAACGGAGTGGGCCAGCAGAGACAATCCACCCCGGTAAAAGCGCCGCATCCGCGGATGCCGTCCTCCCGATAAAAGAGAAGGTCCTCGCGAATGACATCCATGGGCCAAAGAAGGGCGCGTCCGCGCGGTCCCTGATTCGGCCATTCGCAGAGATTGTAGTATTCCATCAGCATGACCTGTCCTCCGAATTCCGCCTCGGAAAGATAGTTGCGCCATGACTCATAACAGAGGAATGTTTCCTGGCTACCGAACGTCTTTTCCCGGAACGGATGGAACAAATCGCGCTTCTGTCCGATGCAAAGGTTCACCAGGAGGTTGCGTCCCTTTCGGTAGAGTTCCTTCACATGAACGGGAGGGGTGCACGTGGAGTGATAGGCGATCAGTTCAAACACGGCATCTGGATTCTCTTCCTCCAGCACTTCCGCTGCCTCGTTGACAAGGACCATATACCAGTCGGAGGATGTTCGTTTGGAACATTCGGGACAACCGCAATAGGCAAGGTCATTGATATCTTCCGCCCAGAAGGCGAAAATATCCCAGTAGGGATTTTCCCGCAGATAATTCCTCAAGTTCTTCCGGAAGATTTCCCGGACCGCCGGATTCGAAAAACAGGCCGTTCTTCCGTTCGCCTGCCGCCGTCCGTTGAAAAACGGAAAATATTCGGGATGCGCGGCAAACAGGCTTTCGTCGGGAATCAGGTACCGCCAGCAATGCCCCGGTCCCCTCATTTTCAGCCCCCAGGAACGGATCATTTCCGCATTTTCGCTGTTGCCCCTGTCCGTGCCCAGAGACGGATTCCATGGTCCGCACCCCAGAATGGTGTTGATCCGGTTCTGTACGGCAAAACGGATCACCTCGGGATCATTTGTGCGGTTCACCCAACTCCGTATGGCAAAATCGGAAGAGGTCCTCATGAGGAATCCGTTCCGGAGACGCAGTTCTTCTTTTTCAGGAACGAATTCATGACGGGCGGCAAAAAAGCGGATGTCGAGACACTCCTGAAGAAAATCGTAAACCGCAAAAAGAGCCGACAGCGGATTCTCCCCCGCCAGAAACAGGATATGGTCTTTGCCCGCCGCAAAAGAGGAATCGTATTTTCCCTTCTCGAATGCCCCAACAAGAGCAAGAAGTTCCGGCTCGATACCGACAGCGGAAATGTAAAATGAGCCTTCGCCGGGTTCTCCTTCCTCAACGCGAAGCTCAACACCCAGCGATTTTTTCAGGTAATACTGCAATTCTCCGGCCGCACGGCAAAGAATCGGCGAAACTTGGGGCGGATAAACGATCCGGCGAACGGGAATACGGTCAATGAAAATTCTGTCTTTCATGAAAAACGTCCTTTCTTCTTTTCCGCGTTTTTCAAAAACTTGCGGAGACTGCAATCCGGCATTATTCTGTGGAAATACGACATCGGCGGGAAATAATGAACAAAGTTCCACCCCATGTTTTCCAGCTGTACAATATCGTCATGAAAGGAAATATCAATCCGGAGCAAATGCCAGTTCTCCGGATTTTCTGTGAAAAACGTCCCTTTTCTTCCCAGATGAAAGCTCCGCCGTACGAAGGAAATTTACTTTGTCCCGGAGGCCTTCCGGAGGAAGGGGTCGCGGCGGCGGTATTCTTCATGACAGAGGCTTCCGCATTCCGGGCGGACTCCGATTTCCTCCAGATACATCCGATCCAGCCGCGCTTCGATCAGCCCGCCGTTTTCAGTACAGCAGTTCTCGAGCAGACTTCCGATTTCCGTTTTCAAGTCATCCGGAGACCCTGTCAGAAGCGTGTTCTGCGCATCGGCGGAAACTTCAAAGCAGATCCGTCCCCGGAACTCCCGGAGGGCTGAAATCGGAAGGACATTCGGCTGCATGAGATTGATCACGTCCACGCCCATTTCGATGAAGTCGTTCATCAGCGGCGCCACCTGTCCGCAGGAGTGCATCCAGACATCCATTCCGGCCTCGTGAACCGCCGAAAAAATCTCCCGGTAGACCGGCTTGAACAACTGCCGGAAAACCTCCGGAGAAACCAGCGGCGCAAGCTGCGTCCCCCAGTCGTCCGTGCCGCGATATCCGTGAATGCGTCCGGCGAAATGCTTCCGGATGGTTCCGACGGTTCGAAAATGATATTCGGCCAGACGCCGGAGATATGTCACGGTCAGTTCCGGTTCGAGGAGACAGTCCGTCAGGGTGTCCGTGAAGCCATGCAGAAAATGAGCCCGTTCGAAGAGATACGGCCCGTTGCAGACCACCGCATACTTCTCTTCTTTTTCCGCCCTGTCGAGAATTTCCTCCCAACTGGCATAACGGGCAGGCAAAGAGGCGTCGGGAACGGCAAGTTTTTTCCAGTCGGACAGATTCGGCAGGACGATGTTTTTAACCTGCCCCATGTCCTTCGAACCGGGGTCCGCCACCCAGAGGGAGCCCCATTCATCGACACCTCCGCCTCCCAGCCACCATTTGTGTCCGAAATCCGGAAAAACGGCCACCGTATCCCCGGAAAAATCCGTTTCCCCCATGCTTCCGGTAAACGGTAGGCGCTCCGGAGTTCCAAAATGAATCGTCCTGTAAACCAGTTCCCTGCTGTTCATTCTTTTTCCCTCTTTCTCATTTTGAACCGGATGCCTCGAATTTGACCGTTCGCCCCGTTTCGGCGGAGCGATGGACCGCGTTGATGATCCGGACGCCGAACAACGCATTTTCCGCCTCAAGCTGTGTTTCCTTTCCGGTCTGGAGCGCTTCACGGATGTCGCTCATCCCGCGTTCCATATAGAGGACCGGATCGGTGTCGCCGTGATGGAAATTCTCGTCCGTGGCGAGCGTGAAAACGCCATCGGTTTCAGGAGACATCAGGCGGAAGACGCTGTTGTCGCCGGGGTATTTTTCCATGACAAGCTCGGCAAAGCCGTTGCGGAAATTCGCACGGATCAGCGGAGCGCGGGAAGCGGTCGCCTCTCCGGCGGTCCAATGGACCAGAATTCCGTCCTCGAAATACAGGGCGGCCGTCATCCGGGACTCCACATTGATTCCGTGCCATGGAAGCGGATTCGAACGGTCGGCATTGGCGAAAACGGCCAGCGGCTTGCGGTCGCCCAGCACAAAGAGGAGCGTATCGAGCAGATGAGGACCGAAGTCAAAAATATTCGCGAAAGGCATGTCGATATCGAAGGTCTGGAGCGGACCGAGCGAAGACGTTTCCGTCACGGCCTTGCGGAATTCGAGGAAAGGAAGACCGTAACGGCGCTGATGGTTCACGAACAGTCGGACTCCACGTTTTTCCCCTTCCGCGAGGAATCGCTCCGCGGCCTCGACGGTGAGGGCGATCGGTTTCTCGATCAGGACTGCTTTCGCCCCGGAACGGATAGCGTCGATGACATGAATTTCGCGGTCGCGCGCCCATGTGCAGACACTGACGACGTCCGGCCTGACTTCGTCGAACATCTGTTTGTAATCGGCGTAACCGGGGACTTCCGGGAACGCCGTTGTAAAATCTTTCAGATTCTGTTCCGAACAGTCCGCAACCCCGGCAAGCCGGAGTCCGGGAATTCTCGAAATCGCGGCGGCGTGACAATATCCGATCGAATGCGCGCCGCCCTTGCCGGGTCTGGAATTGCCGCAGCCGACGATGACCCATTTGAATTTTTCCATTGCAACAGTCCCCCCTTTGTTATTTCCAGCGGCAGACAGCCGAAAGAATTTCCTTGCAATCCAGTTTTCCGTAAACTTCCGGCATCTCTTCCGGCGTGAAACAGTTCCGCGTATAAGCCGCGCCGGAAACCCGCCCGGAACGCAGCAGTTCAACCACCTTCTGACGATCCTCCACGCTCCGGTCGAACGGAGTGAGAACAATCACTCCTTCCCCCTCGAAAAACGAGAATGGATTGAGGGAAACATCAGCCACATAGTTTGCCTGAAGAACCAGCCGGGGCCAGTCTTCCCGGGAGAAACGGACCGGCTCCCGGCAATCCGGGGAAGGATTCAGAGAACTCCGGCGGATCATCCGGCTCGAGGTCTGAAAACCGGGCGTGCTTCCGCTCGATTCCACCACGATGTCGAACCCTCCGTTGCCAATCGTCTTCAGACGGTTTTCGGCATCGGGGTCCTTCAGGTCAACGACAGCGGAGACGCCGCGTTCCCGCGCCTCGGCCAACCGCCGGTCATCGATGTCGCATACCGTGACGGCGCACCCGTACATCTTCAGAAATTCGGCGGAAAAAGCCCCGATCAGGCCCTGTCCGACCACCAGCGCCTTTTCACCCGGCCGCGGGATGGCACTTTCCACTCCGCGGAGACTGATGGACGACACTTCCGCGATCACATAATCGAAGGGATCGCAGTTCTCCGGGAGAAGCACGGGACGGTCTTCCCCCTCCGCGACATAGGCGTGAAGAGACGCTTGGCCGCCCCACATCGAATCAACATCCGCAAACGGGACCGGATTGCGGCAGCTCACGAGATCTCCGACGCGAAATCCCCTGACCTCCGCGCCGACCTCCGTAATCCGGGCAACCACGGAATATCCCGGCACGACCGGATACCGTCCTTCTGCTCCGTAGAATCCGTGCAGCACCCGCAATTCCGTGCCCGGCGAGACAAAAGTATAGAGTGTCTCTGTTAACATCTGGTTTTTCTCCATCGGGCGGAGCGTGATTTCGCGCACCGCTATCTTGTTTTTCGCTTCAAATACAACAGCTTTTCCCTTCCGCATGATTCGACTCCTTTCCGGTTGTCTCCACAGAATATATTTCATAAGCCGTCTTTTTAGAATAAACAAAACGGAAAAGTGATTTGCACTTTTCGAAGAAAAAATAAAATCCGTAAAAATTTGATTTTCAGCGAAAACAAGGATATTTTATACACAAAACAGGGAGAATGCGGCATGGCGACGATCCATTGTCATTTTGCGATGCATATACAAACCGGGCCCGGGATCAAGGGGAAGTTCCATACGCATTCGTGCGTCGAAATCATCTTCTACAACTCCGGCACAGGCTATCTGCTGGCAAACGGAAAATCCATGCCCTACCGCAAGGGAATGTTTTCCATTTATCAGCCCGGAGCCGCTCATGCCGACAATGCGGCGGAAAACGGAATTCAGTTCTGCATCGGGGTGTCCGGCTGCGACTCCGATCTCCTGCCGCCCGGGATGTGGGAAGCGGACAGCGGCGTCCGGAGCGCATTCAAGCGGATGATTCGCAGTTCCGGGCGCGCGGACCCGCTCGAACTCGATGTCCTCGCCGGACTTGTCCTTCTGGAAATCCGGCGTCAGCTCACCACTTCGCACAGCATGGAATCCATGGGATTCAGCGACCGCGCGGCACAAGCGCGCCATCTCATGGAAGAGCACTTTCAGGAACCGATCAACCTCGAATCCATCGCCCGGCAGGTATTCGTCGGGAAAGAATATCTGCGACAGCTCTTCCGGGAAAAATACGCGGAGTCTCCGATCCGATTCCTCATCCGGAAACGGATAGAGCTGGCCTGTTATCTGCTGGCCTCCACCGATCAGCCGGTTCAGGAAATCGCCCGGATGGTCGGCATACGGAATACGTTCTATTTTTCCCGGCTGTTCAAAAAAAGGATGGGCATTTCCCCGCTGGAATACCGGAGCAAGCGCGATATTTCTTTCCATCCCATCGAAATTCCATGGAAAACCTGAAACGAACAGAAACCGTATTCAACACTCATTCGCGATTTGACAAGCGGAATTTGTACGCTATCTTACTTTCGCACCCTCTCGGCCGCTGAAAAGCGCTGCCGGAAACAAGTCCTCTCCGAACGCAACGGCTGAAACGGAATTTCCACAGAAGCAAAGGGGAAGCGGAAATGGGAAAATTGAAACATTGGCTGTCGGATATTCTCGCCCGGATTCGTCTTTATCTGACAGTCCGCCGCGCTTTCGCCCATGATCTCGGACGATACTTTCGTTTTTCCACACCGCCGTCCGGAGGCACCGCCGAACAGCAGGCGGCACGGCTGGTGGCAATTTCGCACAGTCTGGAAAAAGGACTTGCCATGAACCGGCCGCGTCCCGGGTTCGGGATCGCGAAAGCCGAAATGCTTCTGAAACTTCTGCGCTGCTTTGAGGCTTCCTGCCCGGATTGCCTCGACCACTTCGGATATCAGCTTTCCTCGGGAATCCTGTTCCATTATGTCGAGTTCCAGAAGCAATGCGGAACCGCTCTGCCGAAGGAACTGGAGACATTCTCCGTCAAAGGCCCGGACATCCCCGGCGGAACGGCGGTACGGAAGGGGTCTGAACTGCTGGAGGCGGCCCGCAGCGAATTCCCGAAACTGGCCGGAAGCCGGGTCAGCATCCGTGACTTCAGCGACGAACCCGTCTCCATGGAAACGATCCGGAAAGCCGTGTCGCTGGCGCAAAGGACACCGTCCAGCTGCAACCGGCAGCCGGGGCGCGTTTACGTAATCACCGATCCGGAACGGATCCGGAAAGTCTGCGGGATGCTGCCCGGATTCCATGCGTTCGGCTGTCCTGTCGTCGACAAGCTGCTGCTGGCCGCCGCGGACATACGGGTTTTCGCCGGACCCGGAGAACGTCACCAGATGTGGGCGGAAGGCGGAATGTTCGCCATGTCGCTGCTGTATGCGCTGAACAGCCTCGGGGTCGCCACCTGCGTTCTCAACTGGTCGGTCGTCCCGGAGCGGGATGAGGAAATGCGCCGCATTCTGGAAATCGACATGGCCCATGAGGATCTTTTTTTCATCGCCGTGGGACACTTCAAAGAGGAAAACAAGGTAGCAGCCTCCGAACGCCGTCCGGTCGAGGAGATTCTTTTCATCCGCTGAACCGGAAACCTCATTTCCCGGCGGCATTCCGTCATATTTCGTCCCTCCTCCGAGTGGGAAAATCGGCTTTCGGAAAACGTTTCATCCGCCGTATGATTTTTTATATAATATTCAAGAAAAATCAAATAAAACCATTTTTATTTTTATTATCTATTGATTTTTACATTTCAAAATGTATATTTTAATAAAACACACATCAATAGAGGTATATTATGACGACATTGGCAGGGCAAAAATCGAAGGAGGCGTTCATAGAGGCGGCGGGGAAACTGTTCTCCGAGAAAGGGATCGATCGCGTCTGTCTCAGCGAGATTGCGAAGCAGGCCGGAGTCGACGCCTCCATGATCAACTACCACTTCGGCGGCAAGGAAGGGCTGGTCCAGGCCGTGATCGAGAAAGCGTTCGACCAGTGGCATGAAGGCGACATCATCAAATATTATGAGGAGAACAAATCGCTGCTGGGTTCACGCGACGGGCAGATCATTTTCATCACCGGAGTAGTGGAAACGGTGTTTCGCACGCTCGGGAACAAAAATGGAGAAGTTCCCGCCACCAGCGTGCTGCTGCAGCTTCTCCAGTATCCGCATCCGCTGCGGAAGCAGATTGTCGAGCGTCACATCAACAAGGATGTCCGGTGTTTCTGCGACATCTACAAGAAAATCACAGGAAACGAGGACTTCGAAAGCGCCTTCTGCTGGTATCTGTTTCTGATCTGTCCGAAATACATGTATTCGGCGTGCCCCGGGATGATCAACTTGTTTCATCCGAAAGGAAAGGTCTCCGACTCTTTCGACCGCAGACTTCAACATTTCACCACGAAAATACTGCTGTCCGGATTCGGATTGAATTGATGGAGGGAAGTAAAAGATGAAAATCAGGAAAATAATGATCTTCGCAATCGCCGCGATTCTGGTTGGAGCGGCGGTTCTCTTCGGACTCCATCTGAAAAAAGAAAAGACGGAGCCTTCCGGAGCGGACACCGCCGAACGGGTCGTAAAGCTCGTCCGGGTTGAAAAAAACGCAGACGGAGGAGGCATTTCCTATCCCGGCCGGGTCAAGCCGGTGCGCCGCGCGGAATTGTTCTTCAGGGTTTCCGGGCCGGTCATCGAACGGAACCTGAAATACGGGCAGACCGTGGAAAAAGGCGATGTCCTGATGCGGATCGATCCGCGGGACTATGAACGGGAAGTGGAGCGCCTTGCCCAGGAGTTGAAGATGCAGAAAGTGCAGAACTCGCTCGCGACGATCGAATTCAACCGTCAGAAGCAGCTGATTCAATCGAGAGCGATCAGTCAATCGACGTTCGATGCGGTAGACGCCAAAAAGAAAGCGTCCGACGCTCAGGTGCAGATGCTGGAAGTCTCCCTGAAAATCGCCAAGGACAAACTGCAGGACACCGTGCTTTACGCTCCCTTCCACGGCACGATCTCCGACTTGAAAATCGAACAATACGAAATTGCGAATGCAAATGTTCCGGTGGTGACGCTCAACGATTTGAGGGAGGCTGAAATCAAAATCAGCATTCCCGCAGGAAATCTCCCGGACGCCAGCATTTATGACGAAAAACGTTTCGTCGGGCTGAAGTTCGACGTGACTTTCCCGGGCCGCGGAGACAAGGTGTTCAAGGCGGCGATTTACGAGTTCAAACCGGTGGCGTCGGAAGAGAGCGAAACCTATGAAGTCACCCTCCGCATGAAAGTTCCGGATGATTTCCTGATTCTTCCGGGCATGAGCGTGGAGGTCCACGGACTGCCCTATTATCAAAAGGGAAAAAAGGAGCGGATCAAACTGCCTTTCGCCGCGGTGTTCAAGCGGGATGGCGAGGAAGCCGTGTGGGTCTATCATCCGAACACGGGAAAACTGGAAATGCGGAAGGTGAAAACCGGGCGGATGGCGGACGGCGGTTCGGTATTCATCGAAAACGACTTGAAACCCGGTGAATACGTTGTCGCCGCCGGGGGCGACTGGCTGACCGGAAAAACGGCTGTTCGGGTTCTGAATCCGGAGGTCTTCCATGAAAATCATTGATTACGTATTGAGTCACAAAAGTTTTTTCTGGCTGCTGATGGCGGCGGTGACAGCGGGCGGAATCTTTTCCTATCTTCACCTCGGACGGCTGGAGTATCCGACGTTCAAGATCAAAAAAGCCACCGTTGCGACTTTGTATCCGGGCGCAACTGCCCGCGAAGTGGAAACCGAGGTGACGGACAAGATCGAGGAAGAGCTCCAGAAAATGCCCCAGATAGACAACATCACGTCGGTCAGCCGGAGCGGTTTTTCCCTGATCTTCGTGGAAATCCGCGGGAAATACACCGCGACGGAAATTCCGCAGATCTGGGATGAACTGCGGCGGAAAGTCAACGACATCAAGCCGTATCTTCCGGACGGGGTTTCCGGTGTCAAGATCGGAGATGACTTCGGCGACGTTTACGGAGTCTTTCTTTCCCTGTCCGGATCCGGTTACACAATCGACGAACTCAAAGACTATGCGGACACCCTGAAAAAGGAACTTCTGCGGGTTCCGGACGTAGCGAAGATCGCCCTGTGGGGCGTTCAGGACAAAACCATCTATGTGGAATTCAACCGGGCGAAACTTGCCAATCTGAAAATCTCCCAGGAAAAACTGTTCCAGACGCTGAGCAGCAGCAATCAGGTCGAAGAGGCCGGGTCGATGAAGATCGACGACGAATACACCCGGCTCCGGGTCACCGGAGCCATCGACGGCGTAAGCTCCATCCGGAATCTCTATGTTTCCGATTCGTCGGGGAACCTGTTCCGCATCGGAGACATTGCCGAAGTCAAGCGCGGACACACGGAGCCGGCTGACCAAGTCATGCACTTCGATGGGAATCCGGCCATCGGCATCGGAATTTCGACCGTCGACGGCGGCAATGTCGTACGGATGGGCGAAGCCATCAAGAAACGTCTGAAGAGCCTCGAAAACAGCCGTCCCGTCGGGATGCGGATCAACTTCATCAACTTCCAGTCGGAGAATGTCCAGGAATCGCTGGACAACTTCATCATCAACCTGATCGAATCAGTGGTCATCGTGATCGGCATTCTGCTGCTGACCATGGGGTGGCAGGCCGGTCTCGTCATCGGCATCACGCTGCTTCTAATCATTTTCGGCACCTTCATCGGAATGGATATGATGAAGATCGACATGCAGCTGGTCTCGCTCGGAGCCCTGATCATCGCACTCGGAATGCTGGTGGACAATGCCATCGTGATCGTCGACGGATATCTGGTGAAGACCTCGCGCGGAACGGAACGCTCCCGGGCGCTGAAAGACATCGTCATGGAGACGCAATGGCCGCTGCTGGGCGCGACCGCGGTCGCCATTTTTGCCTTTCTCGCGGTCGGCTTCAACGAGGGAAACATCGGGGAGTTCTGCCGTTCGCTTTTCTATGTGATCATGATCTCACTGTTCCTGAGCTGGATCATGGCACTGACCTTCACGCCGCTTCTCTGCCTTCTGCTGATCAAGGTCCGTCCAGTCACCCTCGAAACGGGAGATGTGTATGACGGAAAAATCTACGTCGCCTACCGGAAACTGCTGGAAGGCTGTCTCCGTTACCGCAAAACCGCCCTGTTTCTGCTCCTTCTCGGACTTCTTGTTTCGGCGTGGGGCTACGAAAAGCTTCCGAAGGCATTCTTTCCCGACTCCACCCGGAAACAGTTCTATATCGACTACTGGCGCAATCAGGCGAGCCATATCGACGAAACGGAAAAGGATGTCGACTCCATTGCCGAATTCGTGCGGACGCTTCCCGGTGTGAAATCCACCGCGACCTTTGTCGGAGAAGGAGCGCTCCGGTTCATTCTGAGCTACGACTACAACAGCCCGTCGCCCGACTACGGACAGATTGTTGTGGAGGTCGACGATTATCAGAAAATCCCCGCGCTGGGCGAGAAAATCGAAAAATACCTCAGGGGCAATTATCCAAGCGCGGACGCGATGATCATGCGTTTTTCCGATGGAATTTCGATACCCTTCAAGGTTGAAGCGCGTTTCCGCGGTCCCGATCACAAGGTCCTGCGCGATTTGGCCGCCAAAGCGAAAGAAATCATGCGGGAAGACGGCAACGCCCGTTATATCCGGGACAACTGGCGGGAGCCGGTCAAGGCGGTCCGGCTGAATTATTCGGAGATCAAAGCGCGCCAGACCGGAATCTCCCGGAAAGATCTTGCCCAATCACTGCAATGGAATTTCAACGGTGTCACCTGCGGCATCCTGCGGGAGAACAACACCCTGATCCCGATCGTTTCACGTCCGGTCGAATCGGAACGAAAGAGCATTTCCGAGCTGGCAAATGTGCGGATCTGGAGCAGCGCCGCAAACAAGAGCTATTCTCTGGCCCAGGCCTGCGACGGCATCGAAACGGTCTGGGAGCCTCCGCAAGTCCGGCACCGGGACCGGGTGCCGACCATTACGGTGCAGTGTTCCCCGGTTACCGGAACGGCGGCGGAACTCCAGAAACGGCTCCAGAAGAAAATCGAAGCAATCAAGCTGCCGCCTCTTTATACGCTAGAATGGGGAGGCGAACAGGAACAGAGCGAAATCGCACAGGCCAAGCTGAAAACCCTGTTCCCTGTCAGCCTGATTCTGATGTTCCTGATTGTGGCGATGCTGTTCCGGACCGTGCGCGAGCCGCTTGTGGCCTTCGCCACACTGCCATTCTCCCTGATCGGAGTCGTCGGGGGACTGCTTCTGCTGAATCTTCCATTCGGATTCATGGCAATTCTCGGATTCCTCGGACTCTCCGGAATGCTGTTGAAAAACGCGATCGTGCTGCTGGACCAGATCCGTCTCGAACAGGAAAGCGGAAGTTCTCATTATCAGGCCGTTCTCAATGCCTCCGTCAGCCGGCTGCGTCCGGTGACCATGGCCGCGGGAACCACGGTATTCGGCGTCTTTCCGCTGCTGTTCGACGCCTTTTTCGCCTCCATGGCGGCGACGATCATGTTCGGCCTGCTGGGTGCCACGATCCTGACGCTGTTCATCGTCCCGGTGACCTATTCGCTCCTCTTCCGGATTCCTTCCCGGAAGGAGCCGTAAACGGCAATTCAGCGGCAGAGGAAAGCCCCCGCGATCGCGGAAAGGACAATCAGCAGCGTTGTGGAAACTTTTGTCTTCAGAAACAGGATCGCCACAACCGCGCAGATGGCAAACCCGCCGAGCGAAAGCCGGAAATTTTCCGGCAATCCAGCGCCTTGCCCGATCAGGGTTTTCAGGAGCCCGGACCACGGAATCGGCGCGGTGAAAACCGACATGCCGAGAAACAGGAACGCGGCAAAAAAGATCATCGCCAGAGAGACCGGCCGCACACCCTGAAGAATGCCGCGAACCCATAAATTCTCACGCCAGCGGGAAATCGAATAAAACGCCAGCGTTCCCAGAATCAGGGAGGGCACAATCAGTCCGAAACTGGCTGACAACGCCCCCCAGAAACCGCCCTGGAGATACCCGACATAGGTGGCGGCATTCATGCCGACCGGACCCGGAGTCACCTGGGCAATGGAAACGAGATTCCCGAATGTTTCCATGTTGATGACACCTCTTTTTTCCACCAGTTCATTGATGATCAGGGGGATCAGCACATATCCGCCGCCGAAGCTGACGCATCCGAATTTGGCAAAGAGCAGAAACAGAGCAAAAGGATTCATTTCAGACCCTCCCCGGGAAGGACGGCGTCACCGCGCGTCTTGCGCCAGAATGCGTAAACGATCCCCAGCGGCATGGCGCATAGAATCACGTAAACCGGATTGATCTTCATCAGGAGCAGGAACAGGGCAAGAATCGTCACGATCACTTCAAAACGGCCGGTGAACGTCTTTTTGGCAAACCGGTATGCCGTGACAAGGATCAGTCCGGTGATACAGGCGCGCACTCCGGCGAAAGCTCCCAGCACATACGGATTCGAAGGCTCCAGATGAGGAAAGAACGCCGCAATGATCATGATGACCGTCACCGATGGAAAACAGACCCCGAACGCGGCGGCGAGCATTCCGCCGATTCCGGCGAGCTTCGTCCCCACATAAACGGCCGCATTGCAGGCGATGATTCCCGGGATCGTCTGGGCAAGAGCGGTCATTTCCAGCAGATCCTCCTGAGTCAGCCATTTATTCTTGCGGCTGAAGGTCTCTTCCACCACCGGCAGGATGGCGAGTCCGCCCCCCACCACCAGAGCCGCGATCTTCGCGAAGGTGAAAAAGAGAACCCAGAGTTTTTTCCAGTATGTTTTGTCCATGGTCTCCTGCCCTATGCCGGGCCGTTCTCCGTGAAACGGCCGTAAAAAATAAAAAAGGACGGCCTCGAAAAAGAACCGTCCTCAACAATCACAGATGTCTCAATCGCTCAGCGATGGCGCAAAGTGCGGCGCTTTTTCTCGCTCGGCTTCTCAAAATGCCTTCTGTTGCGAAGTTCCTTGAGGGTGCCTTCTTTGTCAAGCTTCTTTTTGAGACGGCGAAGAGCTCTGTCGATCGGTTCGCCTTTTTTCAAACGGATTTCCGTAGCTTCCATGATGTTCACCCCCTCTCTTCCATAAATTGGGCTTATTTTGAATTTCAACAAAACTTATTCGTTCGCGAAACCGGCCTCATCCACCAGAAGATCGCGCAATTTGCTCAAGGCCTGATTCTGAATCTGGCGGACGCGTTCACGGGTGCGTCCGATTTCCTGACTGACTTCCTCCAGCGTGCGGGAGCGCGTGCCGTCCAGACCGAAACGCATTTTCAGGATCATGCGCTCGCGCTCGTCCAGCTCCTGAAGAAGATCGACCAGACGGCTGACGGATTCTACGTCGCTCAGAATACGGTCCGGAGTCATGGCTCCGCGGTCCGGGATGATGTCCTGAAATTCGCCGTCCTCGCCCTGCTGAATCGGATCGTGAAGGGAGAAGGTCCGGAGATCCGCCAGACGAAGTCCGGCCACGGTCCGTTCGCTGAAGTCGAGGTCCTTGGCGATTTCCGCGTCGGTGGGCTCGCGTCCGAGCTTTTCGGCCAGCTTCGTGCGGATGGACTTGATCTTGTTGATCTTTCCGGCGGACTGCACGGGAATGCGGATGATCCGGCTCTGGTTGGCCAGGGCGCGGCGCATGGACTGTTTGATCCACCAGGCGGCGTAGGAACTGAACTTGGCGCCCTTGGCGGGATCGAACTTCTCCACGGCGCGCATCAGGCCGATGTTGCCTTCGGAAATGAGATCCAGCAGCGGGAGGCCGAGTCCCTTGAAATCGTGTGCGATCTTGACAACCAGACGCAGGTTCGCCTTGATCAGCGTCTTGCGGGCTTCGTCGTGCGCGCAATTGTCGGTCCCATGAATGGCGGCGGCCAGAAAGACTTCCTGCTCTTTCGTCACAAGGGAGATCTGGCCGATCTCATTCATATAGGTCTTCATGGTGTCGTTTTTGGTAACGGCGCCGAGTTTGCCCGCGGCAAGGGCATTTTTCTTTTCCTCGTCTCCCTCCAGATCACCGGAAAGATCGACCGACTCCAGATTATCGGCGTTTTCCGCAAGGTCCTGAGCTTCCATAGAGGTTTCCGAAACCTGGGATATCTCCCGTTCCTCTTCGAGAACAACCGTTTCCTTTTTCCCCTTCTTCTTCTCAACAATCACTTCGACCGCCAAGGTCTGCCGGGACACTTTGACAGGAGAAGCTCCCTTTTTTGCGGAAACGGGAAGGCGTTCCTCGGAAACAACCGGTTTTACGGACGGCTTTTTCACCGGAACGGGTGTCTTGACGGCAGCGGGCTTCACCGGGGCAACCGGCTTTTTCACCGGCGCGGGTTTCTTCACAGGAGCAACCGCCTTTTTTACCGGCACAGGTTTCTTCGAAACAACCGGTTTCTTCACAGGAGCGGACGGCTTTTTCACCGACGCGGGTTTCTTCACAGGAGCAACCGCCTTCTTTACCGGCACAGGTTTTTTCGCAACAGCCGGTTTTTTCACAGGAGCCGCCGCCTTCTTCACAGGAGCCGCCGCCTTCTTCACAGGAGCCGCCGCCTTCTTCACAGGAGCCGCCGCCTTCTTCACAGGAGCCGCCGCCTTCTTCACAGGAGCAGGAGACGGTTTTTTCACTGCCGGCTTTGTCGGGGCGGACGGTTTCTTCAACAGTTTCTTTTGATCCGCGGAAGAAGAGGATTTCGCAGGGGATGCCGATTTTCCGGCTTTGGACTTGGTTGTGGGAGAAGAAGCGGTTTTCGAATTTTTCTTATTGGAGGAAGGGACCGGGGGGGATTTTTTCATGCTTTTTGTTACAGCCTTTACAGAAGAGGAGACAATTTTACGAATCACATTCTTCTTTTTAGAAACTTTTGAAGATTTCATCTGCGCAAGAGCCTCCGTATGTGAATTTGCTATTGACTTTTCCACGATTCCGCTATATTGTTAAGCTGCAATTTTTATCACCCGGCGGACCTTCCCGAATGGTAAAAAACCTTCTCGTCACAGGATCGTGACAAAATAGATGGTTATTATAACATGTAACTACGGATTTGTCAAGTGGAAAAGCATTTTCCCCATGAAAAAATTCTGAAAAAGTGGCTGAATGATCTGCCGTTGTCCAAAGATTTGATTTCTTCGGTAGATGAAAATATTGTGTCGCTTCTGGTCCTCGCTATCTCCGTCCGGTCCTCCCGGAAGATTCTTCTGGAAGTCCCCGGTTTCGCTCTGGGGGAAAAAATCCGGAATGAAATGGAGGTCTGGACAAAATTCCTGGAGATGAAGCTTTCCATCGCGCTCCTTCCCGATGGCACCTCTTGCGAAAAGAGACTGGCCGAATCCGAAATTCCACGCGCGCAGCTGCTGGACCGCATTCTGAACGATCCGCCTCAAATCATGATCGCCTCCGCCGCGGCTGAAATGTCGCCGGCACCGCCTCCGGACCGGATGCGGAATTCCGAGTTCACGATCCGGAAGGGCATGGAGCTTTCGCCGGAAACCCTTGCGACGCTTCTCGTGGACATGGATTTCGACGACGAGCCGGAAGTCTCCCAGAAAGGTGAATTCGCCAGACGGGGCGGCCTGATCGACGTTTTTTCGCCCGCGCTGGATTATCCGGCCCGCGTCGAATTTTTCGGCGACACGGTCGAATCAATCCGGCAATTCTCCGAACGCAGCCAGATTTCAGTCGGCGAAATCTCCGAATATAAACTCATCATGCGTTCCGGCACCGAAGGAGACGAACTCGCCGGGGAGACGGGAAACTTTTCGGAATACGCCAAACTTTACTCTCCTCTCGTCATCACTCTCTTCCCCGAGGAATGCCGGGGAACTCTGGAACGGTTTTTTTCTGAAGAAGTGCAGAAAAACTGGGTGAATCTTCACGAAGCGGAACCTCTCTGGAAAACCTCCCTGAAGCTTCTGGACGAGGCCGAAAGCGCCAAATACCGCCCTGATGAAGTCACGATCTCCCCGATTTTCCCTTCCGCACAACACATCCTGAAAATGATTCCCGAGGGGACGGAGGAAAACATGGCGGACCTGGTCCGGCAGATCAGCGTCGACCTGATCCGGCAGTTCTCGGAGGAGTCATACCATATCATGGTGGCGGGACGGACGGAAGGGGATGTCGCCAGCCTGAAGGAATGGCTGACGGAGGAAGGTCTGGCCAGCCTCACCAATCTGGAATGCGTTCATGCGGAAATTCCCTGCGGAATCTTTCTTCCGGGCGCAAAGCTGGCCTTTTTTTCCGAATATGAACTTTTCTCCTCGCCCCGGCGACTGAGCCGCCACAAGACCATCGTCAACGAGGTCGCCCCGCCGGAGGAGGAACCGCTGTCCGACACGATCGAGGACACCCTGTCCGCGGATCTGGAGGAAGGAGACCACGCAGTCCACCTGAACTACGGCATCTGTGTCTACCGCGGGCTGAAAACGATTACCGACAAAAACAGCACCTACGAGGCGCTCGAACTCGAATTCGACAACGATTCGGTCGTATACGTCCCCGTGTGGCAGGCGCATTGCGTCTCCCGCTACATCGGCGCGCAGAAAGGAATGGTGAAGCTCAGCAAGATCGGAGGAACCCGCTGGAGCAAGATCAAGGCGGAAGCCGCCGAATCGGTCCGCACGCTGGCGCTGGACATGCTCCGGATTCACGCGATCCGCTGCAAGGCGCAGGGCACCACCTTCCCTCCCGACGATCTGGCGCAGCACCTTTTCGAAAAGGCTTTCCCCTTCACCGAAACCAAAGACCAGCTCAACGCCGCCGAGGAAATCAAGAAAGACATGGAGTCGGCGCGCCCGATGGACCGTCTCCTCTGCGGCGATGTCGGCTACGGCAAAACCGAAGTAGCCATGCGCGCCGTCTTCAAATGCGTGATGACCGGACGCCAGGCCGCCATTCTGGTGCCGACCACCATTCTGGCCCAGCAGCATTACTACAACTTTCTGGAACGCTTCGCGGAATATCCGGTCATCACCGAAACCCTCAGCCGTTTCAAGACCAAAGCCCAGCAGTCGGAAATCATCCGGCGTCTGAGGGAGGGAAAGGTGGACATCGTGATCGGGACGCACCGGCTCCTTCAGAACGATGTGATGTTCAAGAACCTGGGATTGGTGGTCATCGACGAGGAACAGCGCTTCGGCGTGGTCCACAAGGAGAAACTCAAGAATCTGCGGACCCTCGTGGACGTGCTGACCATGACGGCCACGCCGATTCCCCGGACCCTCTATTTTTCAATGTCCGGGATGAGGGACCTCAGCACCATCATGAGCGCCCCGGTCCAGAGAATTCCGGTGCAAACCGTTGTTTCCCAATATGATGACTCGATCGTCACAGCCGCAATCTCCCGGGAACTCCAGCGCGGAGGCCAGGTCTACTATCTCCACAACCGCGTCCAGACCATCGAAGACACCGCCGACCGTCTGCGGGCCCTTCTGCCGTCCGCCCGGATCGAAGTCGGGCATGGGCAAATGGAAGAACATGCGCTGGAAGATGTTATGGAAAGATTCATCGAAGGGAAGACCGATGTGCTGGTCTGCACGACGATCATCGAGTCCGGGCTGGACATCCCCAACGCCAATACCATCCTGATCGAACGCGCGGACCGTTTCGGACTGGCGGAGATGTATCAGCTCCGCGGACGCGTAGGCCGTTGGAGCCGACAGGCTTACGCCTACCTTCTGCTGCCGAGAAATGCAATCCTCACCGGAGACGCAAGGAAGCGGATTTCGGCGATGCGCAAATACACCCATCTCGGAGCCGGGTTCAAACTGGCCCTCCGCGACCTCGAAATCCGCGGCGCGGGCAACATTCTGGGCGCGGAACAGAGCGGACACATCAACGCGATCGGCTTCAATCTCTACTGTCAGCTTCTGCGGACCGTCACCTCCCAGCTGAAGGGGGAGGAAACCACGCTGCGGAGGGAATGCAATGTCCATCTGGATTTTGTGGACTATGCGATCAAGGCGGCTCCCGGAAAGGCTCCGGCGGCATTTCCGGAGGAATACATCAATTCGACCCGGCTCCGTCTGGATGCCTACCGCCGGCTTGCAATGACACCGGATCTTCTGCTGCTGGAAGAGTTTCGAAAAGAACTATCGGACCGCTTCGGCCGTCTGCCGCCTCCCGCGGAGAATCTGTTTCTTTGTGCACAGATCCGGATTATCGGGGTTCGCGCACGGGTGAATTCGATTGTATGCACCGGAGGGAAAATCCTGATGGAACGCGGACAGGAACTGGTGAAGCACGAGGGGAAAATTCCGATGCTCCCGGGGGGCTGCGCTCCGGAATCGAAACTCCGTATCCTCAAAGGGATGCTCGAAAAAATTTTCATGAAAACCCCGATTTAAATTTGTATTCATGGAAAAACGGGTTATTTTATAATATTACGTAAAGTGTTTTTCCTTGTCCAAAGCGGATATGGGATTCAAATCAAATGTCACCGGCACGGGGGCGATGGTGCAAGATTTCGTTTCCAGTGCTTACAGAAGGAGTTGGGAATAAAATGACGAAAAGAGATTTGGTTGTCAAGATTGCCGCGGATACCAATTTGATTCAAAGCGATGTGGCCGTGGTGGTTCAGAAGACGCTTGACTATATTGCCGATGAGCTGGTTGCCGGAAAAAATATTGAACTGCGGAACTTCGGTGTCTTCGAAATCAAAATTCGCAAGAGCCGGAAAGGCCGCAATCCGAACAAGCCCGAGATCACTGTCGCGATCCCCGAACGCATCGTAGTAAAGTTCAGAGCGGGCAAAGAACTCAGGGAGCGCATTTCCAAACTGGCCGTCCGCTAAGTGCTTATGACGGGAATCCTTTCGGACCCCGCGGTTTGCTGTTGGATTATTTTTCGATCAATACGCGCCTTGCTGTTTTTTGACCGCAGGGCGTTTTTTTTTGAACATTGAAGTTCAGTTTCAATCAGTTAGAAAGCAATCGGTCTTATGTCAACGAATTCGGCACCCCCGCCCGGAACCGGCGATATTTTCCCGGAGGAAGCGGCCTCGTGGCTGGCTCTGGAAACCGCCGCGCGCCGCATCTTCAGTCTGTATGGCTACGGAGAAATCCGCACCCCTGTCTTTGAATTCACGGAAGTGTTTCAGCGCGGCCTAGGCAATGAAACCGAAGTCGTTCAGAAAGAGATGTATACGTTCGAAGACCGCGGCGGACGCTCCCTCACCCTGCGGCCGGAAGGAACCGCCGGGGTCATGCGCGCGCTGTCCGGCACGGACGCCATGAACGGAGTGGAAAACCGGGTCTACTACATCGGCCCGATGTTCCGGGGCGAACGGCCCTCCGCCGGACGCCGCCGCCAGTTTCATCAGATCGGAGTGGAAAACGTGGGCCGCATCGCGCCCGCGCTCGATGCCGAATCCATCGCCATGCTCTCCCATTTCCTGAACGAAATCGGAGCATCCGGGTTCAAACTGCTACTCAACACACGGGGTGTTCCGGAAGACCGGAAACCTGCGGAAGATGCTCTCCGCGAACATTTTGCATCATGTGTTTCCTCCATGTGCGAAGACTGCCGAAACCGCTTGGAACGGAATGTCTGGCGGATTCTGGACTGCAAACAGCCGGAATGCCAGCCGCATATCGCGGGTGCTCCGGACGCCGCTTCGCTGTTCGCCGCGCCGTCGCGGGAATATTTCGACAGGGTCTGCTCGATCCTGGCGGATCTGAACATCGATTTCACCGTGGATCCCCGGCTGGTCCGCGGACTCGACTACTATGTCCACACCGTTTTCGAACTGACCCACACCGGGCTGGGCGGGCAGAACGCCATCGCGGGCGGAGGACGGTATGAGCTGAATCTTCCGGGGCTGAACCGTCCCGTGTGCGGAGTCGGTTTCGCCGCCGGAATGGAGCGCCTCCTGATGGTGCGGGACGCGATGAACGTTCCGAAGGAAACCGTTTCCGGACCAACCCTATATCTGGTTTCTCTGGGATCGAACGCGCTCGGCGCCAACCGGAAACTCGCGGACTCGCTGCGTCACCGGGGACTCTCTGTCGCGCTCGAATGCGAGGAGAAAAGCATGAAATCGCAAATGCGTTCGGCCGACAGGCTGAAAGCCAAATATGTCTTTATCGTCGGAGACTCGGAACTGGAATCCGGCAGCGCGGTGCTGCAATCCATGTCGGACGGCTCCCGTCAAACCATTCCCATTGACTCACTGGAAAAGGTGATCTCGAAATGAGCAAAGTTTCAAACGTCAATATCGAAAAGCAGTATCCCCTGCCGACGCCGCAGGAAATTCAGGAAGAGCTTCCCCTCTCGTTCGTGGAGGAGGATACGATCTACCGTTTCCGCAAGGAAATCGAATCCATCATCCTGCGCAAGGATAAACGGATTCTCGTCATCGCCGGACCGTGTTCCGTCGACAGCGTTCCCGCCGCGCTGGAATATGCTTCCGCCATGAAGAAACTTCAGGCGAAAGTCTCTTCCAAAATCATGCTGGTGATGCGCGCCTACTTCGAAAAGCCTCGGACCACCATCGGCTGGAAGGGCCTGATTTACGACCCCGATCTCAACCAGTCCTTCAACATCGAGAAGGGCGTGCGCCAGGCCCGCAAACTGCTGCTGGATCTTGTGCGGATGGAACTTCCCGCCGCAACCGAATTTCTGGATCCGATCATTCCCCAGTACATCGCTGACCTCGTTTCCTGGGCGGCGATCGGCGCCCGGACCGTGGAGTCGCAGACCCACCGCCAGCTCGCGAGCGGTCTTTCCATGCCGGTCGGGTTCAAGAACGCCACGGACGGTTCCATCCACGTGGCGGTGGACGCCATCCGGACGGCCCGTGCGAAACATTCTTTCCTGGGCGTGATCAGCGATGGCCGGACCGGCGTGTTCCGGACCAAGGGCAACTACTGCTGTCATGTGGTTCTCCGCGGCGGCCAGCATCTGCCCAACTACGGTTCCGAAAACGTCGCGTACACGGTCGAGCTGATGAGAAAGCTCAGCCTCGTGCCGTCGGTGATGATCGACTGCAGCCACGCGAACTCGCTGCGCGACCCGCTTCTTCAGCCGAAAATCCTCGAGGATGTGGTGGCTCAGATCAACAACGGGCAGTCCGCCATCTGCGGAGCCATGCTTGAAAGTTACATCAAGACAGGCCGTCAAGACATCGTTTCCACCGGGAAGATGATTCCGGGAATCTCCCTGACCGATCCCTGCCTCGGCTGGGCGGAAACGGAAAAAGCCATTCTGTCGGCATATGAGAAGCTCCCCTGACTCCCGGTAAAGTGAAAGTTGAAAATGTCGAATTCCAATCCAACGATTTCCAATGCGCAGAAGGAAACCTGTCCGCGGACCTTCTTCTTTCTGCCGACGCTTGATTTTTACATTTTCAGGGAGTTCATGATCCCGTTTTCGATCCTTCTTTTCGCCTTCATCTTCCTGTTCCTGATCGGAGACGTCTTCAACGATCTCAGCGACCTTCTAGAGAATAAGGCGTCGTTTCAGCTGAGCGTCCGCTATTTCCTGCTGAAAATGCCGGGCAACATCCGCTTCGTCCTTCCGATCTCCGTGCTGCTGGCATGCATGTATACGCTGGCCAACTTCGGACGCAACCGCGAGATCACCGCCATGCGTTCCTCCGGTCTTTCCCTGATCCGCTGCGGATTCGCCATCTACTGCGTCGGCTTCGTCGTCATGCTGGTCAATTTCTGGTTCAATGAGCACTTCGTCCCCTACACCGAACAGAAATCCACGATCATCATGGAAAAACTCAAGAATCCGAAGTACGAGGAGAAAATGTACAGCATGCTCCAGTACCGGAGTCCGGACAAGGAACGCGACTGGCTTTTCCAGAACTTCGACCAGAACGGCACACAGCACAACGTCATCCTCAAGAAATATTTCTTCGACAAAGAGGGCAAAAAAGTTCTGGACTGGGATATCCGCGCCACGGAAGCCAAATACCTTCCGGCGGAAGGCTGGGTGTTCTACAATGTGACCAGGACGCCGTACCATCATCAGTTGAGACTTCCCGGAAACCCGGTGAAATTCCATATGCTGAAGTTCACCAGCAAGGACATTCCGGAATTTCCAGAGGACATCGTCAACGCCGTCAAGCCGCCGGAGGAACTCCCCTCCTGGGTCATCTACGACATGCTTCAGGAGAATTCCGCCATGGTCCCCTCCCTTCGCGGCATGTATGAAACCATCCTGTATTACCGCCTGGCGTTCCCGACCGTCTGTTTCCTCTGCGTCTTCCTCGGACTTCCCCTCGCCGCCAAAAACGAGCGCGGCGGCATTTTCCTTTCCATCATCACGGCGGTGGTGGTCATCGTGGTGTATCAGCTGCTCACGGAAATCTTTCTGGTCCTCGGAAAACAGGGGTTCGTCCCGCCGTATGTCGGCGGTCTCGCGCCCACCGCCGTTTTCGTTTTCTACAGCTGGTTTTTCGTCATCCGCAAAGCCGGATGATTTCTTCAGAAGCTGCAAATCAATGATTATACGGAGTATATCAAATGTCCAAATCCGAAATGCCGAAAGCCTACGAATCCGCTTCCATTGAAGAGAAGTGGTATTCCAGCTGGGAAACGAACCGGCTCTTCCACGGAGAGCCCAAGCCCGGGAAAAAACCCTACTCCATCGTGATCCCGCCCCCGAACGTGACCGGAATCCTGACCATGGGGCATGTGCTGAACAATACTCTTCAGGACATCCTGATCCGCTGGCACCGCATGATGGGCGAGGAAGTCTGCTGGTTCCCCGGCACCGACCACGCCGGAATCGCCACGGAAAGCCGCGTGGAGAAATTCCTCCGCGAAAAAGAGGGAATCGGACGCGAAGACCTCGGACGCGAGGAGTTCATCAAGCGGGTCTGGACCTGGCGCGAACAGTACGGCGGAACCATCATCCGCCAGCTCCGCAAGCTGGGAACCTCCTGCGACTGGGAGCGCGAGCGTTTCACCATGGACGAAGGACTCTCCGACGCCGTCAGGCAGGTGTTTGTCCAGCTCTACGACAAAGGCTACATCTACCGCGGACGCCGCATGATCAACTGGTGTCCCGTCTCCAAGACAGCCCTCTCCGACGAGGAAGTCATTTATAAGGAAGAAAACGGCAAATTCTACCACTTCAAATATCCGCTGTCAGACGGCTCCGGCTTCCTGGTCGTGGCCACCACCCGCCCGGAAACCATGTTCGGCGACACCGCGGTGGCCGTTCCGCCCGGCGACCCCCGCTATAAACACATGGTCGGCAAAACAGTCGACCTGCCCCTGACCGACCGGAAGATCATCATCATCGAAGACCCCCACGCGGACCCCGAAAAGGGAACCGGCTGCGTGAAGATCACGCCCGCCCACGACCCCAACGACTTCGAAGTCGGCCAGAGACACCATCTGGAATTCATCAACGTGTTCACCGCCGATGCGAAAATGAATGCGCGCCCCGGAAAAGAATATGAAGGGCTGGATCGTTTCGAGTGCCGCAAAAAAGTTGTCAAGGATATGGAGGCGCTCGGACTCCTCGACAAGATCGAGGACCTCGTCCACAGCGTCGGCTACTCCGAACGCGGCAACGTCCCGGTCGAAACCATCATCTCCGAACAGTGGTTCGTCCGCATGGACGAGCTGGCAAAGCCCGCCCTCGAGGCCGTCCGCAACGGCACCATCAAGTTCTATCCCGACCGCTGGACTAAAACCTATTACCACTGGATGGAAAACATCAAGGACTGGTGCATCAGCCGCCAGATCTGGTGGGGACACCGCATCCCCGCCTGGTACAAGGACTCCACCAACGAAATTTACGTGGGCATGAATGCCCCGGAAGGCGAAGGCTGGCGTCAGGATGAAGACGTTCTCGACACCTGGTTCAGTTCGTGGCTCTGGCCCTTCTCCATCATGGGCTGGCCGAAGGAGACCCCGGAACAGAAGTTCTTCTATCCCACCAACGATCTCGTGACCGGCCCGGACATCATTTTCTTCTGGGTTGCCCGCATGATCATGGCCGGCTACGAATTCAAGGGAACCCATCCCTTCAGCAACGTCTATTTCACCAGCATCATCCGCGACAATCTGGGGCGCAAGCTCTCCAAATCGCTGGGCAATTCGCCCGACCCGCTGGATGTGATCGCCCAATACGGCGCGGACGCCCTCCGCTTCTCCATCATCTACATCGCGCCCGTCGGATTGGACATCCAGTATTCCAACGACAAATGCGAAATCGGACGCAACTTCGCCAATAAGCTCTGGAACGCCTGCCGCTTCCGCAAGATGCAGGGGCCCGTTTCCCCCAATTTCCGCAAGCTGGAAGGCATCGACATCGAAAAACTGGCCGCGGACGAGAAATGGATTCTCGCATGGACCAACCGGACTGTCCTGACGACCCGCGAAGCCCTCGAAGGCTTCAAGTTCCATCAGGCCGCCCACGAAATCTATGAAATGGTCTGGAGCACCTTCTGCGACTGGTTCATCGAATCGTGCAAACCCCGCCTCTACGGCGACGAAGCCGCCCGCGTCCAGACGCTCGCCGTGCTGGACTTCGTGCTCTGGAAACTTTTGCGCCTCCTGCATCCCTTCATGCCGTTCGTCACGGAGGAACTCGCCCATCAGATGGACTTCCTCGGGGATGACGAGAGCATCATGTATGCGCATTTCCCGGAAACGTTCCGCGCACTCGGTCTCGACGACCTCATGGCCAGAGCCGACGACGTCCTCGACCTGGTGGAAGACAAATTCCAGCTGGTCCGCGCCGGGCGCAACCTCCGCGTCTCCTACGACATCGCCCCGTCCAAAAAGCTCCACTACCATGTCAAGGCCGCCTCTCCGGAGCTCGAATCCTTCCTGGAAAATGAAGCCGACAACCTGAAATTCCTCCTCAATGCCGAAACGGTGACCGTCTCGCTGGAGGAATACAAGGCGGACGACGGGTCCGGAGCGCCTTCCATGCTGGTCAATGCGGGCGCCATCTACCTGCCCCTCAAGGGAGTGGTCGACCTGGAGGCGGAGAAAGCCAAGCTCCACAAACAGCAGAAGGAGCTTCAGGGTTGGATCCGCGGAACGGAAGGCAAACTCTCCAATCCCGGATTCCTCGCCAAGGCTCCGGAACAACTGATCACCAACACGAAGGCACAGCTCGATGATATGAAGAACAAACTCAAACGCGTGGAGGAGGCTCTTCTTTCTCTCGGATGATGGTTTTCCGCACCGTCCCCTTTGTTTTGCTATCCCGGAGACGGGTATTTGGATTTCATCGGCAGAGCTGTTATATTACGAAAAAAGGAAGCAGGTGTTTCGTGAAAAAAGCCAAGACTGAACGCGCAATCTTTCTGGGTTCTCTCCGGAAGGCACCGGACAACAGCGAAACATTTCTGGATGTCGCCGCGGATTCCCACAGAGGATTGTTCCGTTCCCGCAATGAAGACAGCTTCCTGTATTCCCTGGACAGCACCGGGCGCTATCTTCTGGCGGCGGTCGCGGACGGCATCGGCGGCAACAACAACGGGGACATCGCCGGAAATCTCTCGCTCAAGATGCTCCTTCAGGGATGGCGCTTCTTCCAGATTCCCAAAAACAATCCATCCAAAGCCACCGAAACTTTTCTGAAGGAAACCATCCTGCGGATCAATTCCGAAATATTCATGATCAACAGCATGTACGAGGGGAAAAGCCCCATGGGAACGACGATCGCCGCCATCGTTTTTCTGGACGATTCCGTAGTCACCGTCCATGCCGGCGACAGCCGGATCTACCGGCTGCGCGACGAGACGCTCTCCCAAATGACCTGCGACCATAATATCCTCAACGATCTCGTCCGGAACGGGGAACCCGTCCCGAAGCACGTCGGGGATTCCTCTTACGGACGCATGCTGACTCAATCCATCGGGCCGAATTCGGAAGTCGAACCGGAAATTTCCGTGGAAGACCGTCAGGACAACGACCGCTATCTCCTCTGTTCCGATGGACTCACCACCCACGTCTGCGACACCGAAATCGGAGATACTCTCAAGAATGAGGACTCCGCCGCCAACGCAATCAAAACCCTTCTGCGTTTGACGCTCCACCGCGGCGCCAGAGACAACATCACCATGATAAGCGTCTACACCTGATGAACACACGGTGGAAAAATCCGTTTTTCTTTTTCTTTCTGATCTTCTGCGCCGGATTCGCCGTGCGCCTCTGGTATCTCCTCGATTTCGCCTCGCTTCCCCTGCTGGAACACGTAACCGGTCCGGACGTCTCGGAATATCTGGCGTCCGCACAGAAAATCCGCGCCGGGGAATGGTTCCCGTCCGAGCTCCAGATTCACGCCCCCCTGTATCCATGGGTTCTGGCGCTGTTTCTGTGGCTCTGTCCGGGGGATCTTTTCATGGTGCGGCTTCTACAGAGTTCGGTGTTTCTGCTGTTCCTTCTCCTGCCGCTTTTCCTGATGCTCCGCCAGCGTTACGGGGGACTCTCCTGCGCCGGGCGCCTGATCCCTTACGGAGCCTGTCTCGTGCTTGCGTTCTATCCCCCGCTGGTCATTTATCAGAGTGATTTCTACAGTGAAAACCTGATGCTGGTCCTGATGCTGTGGTCGCTCTGGAGCTTCACCCTCCATTCCAGATACGCGTCCCTGTGGGGAGGACTTTTCTGCGGAGCCGCCCTGATCGCGCATCCCGGCTGTATCTTTTTCATTCCGGCGGCGGCTCTCTGGTGGCTGCTGCGCGACCGTTCCGCATGGAAAAAGCGGATTCTCCGCACCGCCCTGTTTCTGGCCGGAACCGCCGTAATGATCATCCCCGTCTGCGCATGGAACACGCACATTGCGTCACGTCTTGTCTTCATTCAGGAGAACGGCGCTTTCAATTATTATCTGGGCAACAATCCGGCCGCCACGGGCACCTGCTACATTCCCCCCGGCGCACGCTGGGAAAAAGAACATTCCTACGCCGATTTCCGCGCAAAAAAACTCGGAATTTCCGCCGACCGTGTCTTTCTGAAGGAATCTCTTTCCTATCTGACGGAACAGCCGCTCCGGTTTGCCGCAAAACTGTTCAAAAAAGGCGCAATGACCTTGAGTGCGCGCGAATTCACAACCTGGTCGGACGTTACTCCTCTGAAACTGATTTTCTGGCACAAGTTCCTCTATCAGAACTGGTTCCTCCCGCTCCTTCTTCTCGGAGGAACAGCCCTGATCGCCGGTCTTTTCCGCCGCCGCTTCCGGCGTTCCATGAGTCTGGAACTGCTTCTGTTCGCCTCCGTCTTCGCCGGGCAGGTCTTCTTCCTGACGGCCGGACGCTACCGTCTGCCGCTGGCCGTTCCGCTGGCAGTGTTCGCCGTCTACTTCCTTTGTTCATGGAAGGAATTCATCGGAGGTCCCCGCAAGACCGCCTTCACCCTGATGGCGACCGTCTTTCTCTGCGCCGTATCGCTGTATCCCTACGCCATCGCACGGGAACCCGAGGAAGACTATGCGCGGAGTCTGCTGGCAGGATCTTTTGTCCGCGCGGGCAATCCGAAGGCCGCGATTGCGGTGTATGAAAACGCTCCCGCCGCCGATGCGTTTCCCGACCGACGGGCAAGCGTTCTGGGGCTCGCATACTATGACGCCGGAGACCGCGCCCAGGCGGAAAAATACTTCCTTGAAATGATCCGTGATTATCCATCCCAGCCGGAAGGATACGTGGGTTACGCCTCGCTCCTCTCCGAGTCCAACCGTTTCGCGGAAGCCGAAAAATACCTGAGCGAAGCCCGCACCAGAACCTCGCGGAGCGAACTTCTCGCCGACATCGAATTCAATCTGGGAGAAATCGCCCAGCGCACGGGCAAACCTCAAGCCGCTCTGGAACATTACCGGAAGGCGGTTTCGCTGCTGCCCTCGCACCGCAAGGCGCTGAACAACGCGGGCACTCTGCTGATCCGCGGGAACAAACCGGCGGAAGCCCTCCCCTTTTTCGAAAAAGCCGTGATGCTGGAACCCGGCAACGCGCGTCTCATGGTGAATCTGGCGTTGGCGCAGGCCCTTTCCGGAAAAAAAGAGAGCGCCATCGCCACCTTGAACAGGGCTCTGGCGCTCGATACGGAATGCGCTCCCGCGAAACAGCTTCTCCGCATGATCTCGAAAGAGAAGCGCTGACCGTAAAGGCGCTTATTCGATTTCAACGTCGAAATGCAGGTATGCCCGGTCGGATTCGAGTTCGTTGCGGAACTCGATGACCGAAGGCTCACCGTCCGGCGTCCGTGCCAGCGAGGCCGTCATGAAAGAATAGAACGGTACGCCCGCGTAATACAATTCTCCGCGGTGCGTGCTGAAAATCGCCAGTTTCTTTTTGCCGGAACCCACGATCTCCTTCAGGCCGATCCAGACGGACTTTTCGCCCGGCCAGACAAAGTCGGGACGTTCCGTCGGATTCTTCTGAAACCCGTTTTTCCCGAGGAAACCGAGACTGACGAAACCCTTGTCCGTGATTTCCCCGAGTTCGAACCGGTTGTCGTAAAGGTCCCATACCATCGATTCCTCATACGCGAGGTCGATTCTCGGAACGGCTACACGCAGGAACCAGTCAGGGGCTGAACCTCTTTCGTATCTCGCGCGGTACTGCTCTTCCGTCTCCTTCATGTAAGCCTTGAGCCCCTTGCCGGGGACGGGATATGGATGCGCATATTCTCCGAACTCAAGCGGACCCCTTGAAACGCAGAGGGCCGCCACACCGTACGGACGCAGGCGGAACGTATCGCCGACCTTGAATTTTTCCGGTTTCCCGGGAGTTTCAACGTCGGGACGGCACAATCTGACTTCCGCTCCGTAAATGTCACCGAACTCAGTTTTCTCCCAGGCGGCGGAGGTGTCTGCTTCTAGCTCGACATCCTTGAAATTGGCGAAAATCAGGAGCGCGCGCTTCGCGTCCTTTGAAATCATCAGGTAATGCCCGACCGCTTCCGAAACAGGGAATATTTCCCGGCAGTTGTAGTCGTTATAAACGAAAACATCCCGTTCGTTCCGGAAGAGATTCCACAGCTTCCAGAGCGGGCGAAAATTCGCGTCGTTGAGCCCCGGCTGGGGCGGATGAGCCAGCGAGGAGGACGGAAATTGAACGCCGAGCGTGCTGTGGGGACTCTGCCCCGTCGCGGCCAGAAACGGAATCATGCGGGGTTCGCTGTATTCGGGGAACGCGGCGGTCCACATCGTCCCCGGACAGACGCACGACATGGAGTAATAGGCGTGGTCGAGACGGCTCCGGACCAGAAGTCCGCGCTCCCCTTCGCCGGAGACATACCCGTCGATCCGGTCATCCAGCATTCCGAGCGCGGAGAAAAGCGGACCCGTGTGGGAAAGGATCAGTCCGTCCTTTCCGACGACATTGCGCCGCATCATCGAAAGGAGATAATGCTTCCGGAAGAGAATCCGGCCCGCATGAAAACTCTCGTCCGCCGGAGCCACATAATGGAAGGGACCTCCGTAATCCATATAGAGTCCGTCGAAATCCTTCTTGAAATAGTTCCGGAACCAGTCGCAGTTCTGCTCCGTCACCGATTCCTCGTTCCCGCGGATATACGGCGCAACGGCGATGCCGCGGGTATGCATGAAGTCGATGACTTCCCTCAATTTCTGCGGATCGAACGGCATGCCGCCGTTCTGGGGATCGGTCCGCCAGTTCTCGTGGAGCACCAGCACGGACGCTCCGGACTCGGCGATCGCCTTCAATGCCTCGTCCGTCGGATACCGCTGGAAGTTGTCGAAGTAATGATACATCACGAACGGAGGACGATGCCGTATCCGGGGTGCGGCGGCGACCGTGAAGCCCCACTGGTTGCGCCACTGCCACGGACGGTCTTCCGAATTCACGGTTTTCTTCTGGAAATTCCAGGTCAGTTCGACCCTGCCGTCTTTCCAGCGGACGGAAGAACAGTTGTCCGACTTGTTTTTGGAGAGGACGTTGTCGCCTTCCATGAAAAATTCGGCGTACAGCGAGGGGCCGTCCGCCTCATAACAGTTGAATCCGGCCAGCGGAAAAATTCCGTTTTCGACGGTGCGGTCCGCTCCGGCTTCGAGTCCCCGTTCCGGGGCGGAGGTCTGGATGAGGGTGCCGTCAATCTCTTTCGGCCGATAGGTAAGTGCCCAGCGGACAGTCTGAAAAGCCTGAAAGTTCAGAACATAGCGGACCTCGAATCCGGCGATGTCGGGCGGGGTTCCAGCCCGGCTGGTGAAGAACGCATTGCTGAAAACGGTGCCGTCCGGGAAAATCTCATGACGGATGCTGAGGAAAAGGTCGTAAATGCGGCGGCCGTCGGTAAACCCGAGCCGCTGATACTCGAGAATCTCCGCGCCGACATCGTTTTTATACATTTCACAGGCGGATTCCGGAAGAAGAACGGACGTCAGCCGGGAACCGTCGGCCAGCGTGATGAAGAGTCCGGGCTTTTCCGCGAAAAGATCGCGTTCCCCGAACAATTCCGGAAGAAACAGGTGTTCCGGAAAACCGTTCGTATTCTTCTCGTTGAAGGCAAGTGTAAAGTTCCGGGTAAGGTATTTTTTCATCTCTTTGCGCCTTTCCGGTTACTTCCATTCGGTAATGGAATTCACCGTCCATTTGGGAATGTGAAGAACGTCGTTCGAATCGAGGTAGTAACGCGGATTGCCATCTCCCTGAATATCTTCCGCGACGGGCGACTCCGCCGGATACCCGAGAGCCACCAAATAGAGGAGACGCTCCGGGTCTTCCACTCCAAGAAGAGCGGCAACCTGTTTCTGCTGGAAGGAACCGAGCCAGCAGCAGCCGATGGAACGTTCCCACGCGGCGAATTCAAGACTCTGGATCGCGGCGCCAGCATCGGCGTAAAGGTGCGGCGACGGCGCTTCCGTGGCCGTCACGGCAAGAAACGCCGCCGGAGAATTCACGCCCGGTACAGGGTCCCGGTGCGGCTTGACCAGCGCTGCGTAAGCGGTCAGCGGCAGGATTGCGGCGACCAATCCGGACTCGCGCGCGGCGATATAGCGCAGACGCTGTCGGTTGGAAGCGCACGAGGCCAGACGCGCGGCATTCAAAATGGCGCGGAAGTCTTCTTCGGACAACGGCTTCTGCTGAAAACGCCGGATCGTGCGGCGTTGAAGGATTTCCTGAAATTCCATGATTCAGCCCTCTTTTCCCGTCATGAGACCGGAAAGCGAGGCCGGCACGCGGACGGGGCGGCCTTCCCGGTTGATGCACGCATGGACGGTGTAGCCTTCCGCGAGAAGGGTGTCGCCGCGATGGATCTGGCATTCAATGCGGACGCGGACGCCTTTGCATTCCGCCACGCGCCCGGTCACGGAAAGGATGTCTTCGAAATGAGCGGGGCTTTTATAGCGGCAGACCGCTTCGATCACGGGAAGCGAGTAGCCGTGCTCCTCCATTTTCTGGTAACTTTCCCCGGCTTCGATCAACATCTCCGTCCGGAACATCTCGAAATATTTGAGGTAATTAGCATAATAGACCACGCCCATCTGGTCCGTGTCGGCATACGGGACGCGATACTGGAGAACGGTTTCCTTGCTCATGAGAATGTCCTTTCGTCGTATGGTTTCAAGAATGAATTGTATCGTCTGTTCCAGATCCATGGCGCTGTTGTCGAGATACACCGCGTCTTCCGCCTGACGGAGGGGAGCGGTCTTGCGGGAACGGTCCTGATCGTCGCGGGCGACGATTTCCTTTGCCACCGCGTTGAGTGTCTGCTGATCGTAGGGACGCCCGCTCTGAAGCAGACGCCGCTTCGCCCGGATTTCCGGGGAGGCGGTCAGGAAAAATTTGTATTTCGCGTCCGGAAAAATGGCGGTGCCGATGTCGCGGCCCTCTATGACGATCCGGGTTTTTCCCGCCATGGAACGCTGGACGTCCAGCAGCCATTCGCGGACCGCCGGGTAAGTGGCGACTTTCGAAGCCGCCGCTGAAATTTCCGCCGTCTGGAGTTGCGCTCCGGGAAAGACGCCGTCGATCTCGATGTCGATCGGGGCGCCCGGCTCCGGACTCCGGCAGGCGATGGAAGTATCCGCAAGGAACGAGGCCAGTCCGTCCGCCGTAATCGAGGCGGGATCCAGTCCCCGGTTCAGCATTTTCCAGGCCATGGCGCGATACAGCGAACCGGTGCTGACATACGGAATTCCGAGGCGTTCCGAAAGAGTCCGGGCGACTGTGCTTTTCCCGGAGGCGGCGGGTCCGTCGATGGCGATCACATTGGAGGACATGGAGCAATCTTTCTGTTCATTTCAGGATTATTTCCGGCCAATATATCCCGCCGGAAGGGAAAATGCAAACCGGCGGGAAACGGTTCCTCAGAACACTTCTTCGAGTTCATACTGACGGGAACCGAGGCCATGGCGTTCGAGCGCATCCACCTGAATGAACGGGTCCTTTCCGTGGACTTGTTCGAGCAGATGTTTTCCGGGCCCCAGTTTTGCGTCCCCGATCAGACTGCCGGGAATGAAGTTTTCCGCCTTGATAAGGTCCAGCGAGGCCTGTTCGATTGCCACGATGTCATGCGAAACGGTCAGGCCGATGTCGGGCACGAGACTCGGGGTGGTGATTCCCCAGCAGTCGCAGAACATGGTGATGTCCGCCAGCAGATTGATGTGCAGAAGCCGCTCCGGCGCAAAATGTTCCAGCACAAGTTTCGTCGTGATCGCCATGCCTTCCTGAAAGTTGCGGTAGGAGGTTCCCGTATTCATGGCCAGCGCCTGTTCGGGACAGGCCAGCACGCAGTGACGGCAGAAACGGCAGTCGTGGAAATTGATGTCCAGGGACTTTCTGGCGCGGTCGATCCGGATGGCGTGGCGGTCGCACGCGGCGGCGCATTTGCCGCAGTAGACGCATCTGCCGGCATCCCAGTCGATCCCTCCCTGAAGAGCGTGAATTTTACTGCGCGTTTTCGGGTCCACACAGCCCATGGCAATATTCTTGCAGGCGCCGCCGTAGGCACAGACGCCGTGTCCCTTGACGTGCGACAGATTGATAAGGCACTTTGCATCATGAAGCAGACCGTAAATCCCTGCCTTGTCGTAGGTCAGGAACCCCGCCTTCTTTTCCACGACATGGGAATTGAACACGCCGCCCGCGGCCGCGATCGGACATCCGACCGTCTCCGGGGTATATCCGTGCTTCGCGGCGTCCGCGACCGCCTCGAAGGAACCTTCCGTCACCACTGGCTTTCCCCCGGCCGCGCGGACCGCTTCCGCGATCACCCGGACAAACAGCGGGTGGACGGTCGAATACCCCAGCCCGCCGCCGAGGTGCATCTTGATCGGAACCCAATCCCTGGAACTGAGTTTCGGCAGATCGATCTTCTCCAGAATGCGCATCAGTTTGCCGGGAAGAGTGGAAGGCGCGGACGGTTTCGAAACCGCGACTGAACCGAAATATACTTTTGATCCCATGAAAAATTCCTGCTGTTATTCATTGGAAAACAAAGAGACTTTTTTACAATACGGGGCATTTTCCCATAAATCAAACAGAAAATCCGGAAAAATCGCGCCGATCTCTCCGGATCGCCGCGAAAGGGAAGGAAGGGAAGAAATTCCATGCCGGCGATTCCGCTCAAAACCGGCATGTTTTTCATCGAGGATTTCCGGAAAACAACCTCCCGTTTTGAAATCCGGAGAAAGCCGGCCGGGATTTTTTTACCGTCGATTTGAAAAATCACTTTTGGAAGTGTATGTTTCTATGTTGATTGCGAAATGAAAGGACATCATGAAATATTTGATTACCGGCGGAGCCGGTTTTATTGGTAGTCATTTGACGGAATCGCTTCTCGCCGACGATCATTCCGTCACGGTCATTGACGACTTTTCCACGGGATCTCCGGAGAACCTTTCCGCAGTGGCGAAAAACCCCCGTCTGACGGTGATCGAAGAAGACATCCTTTCCGGTTCCCATCTTGAAAAAGAGGTGGAGTCGGCGGATTGCATCATCCATCTTGCCGCCGCGGTCGGCGTGGAACTGGTCGTGCATGATCCGGTCCGCACGCTTGTTACCAATGTCCACGGGACGGAACGCGTCCTCACTTTCGCGGCCCGGACCGGCAAACGCTGCCTCATCGCATCCACCAGCGAAGTCTACGGCAAATCGGCCAAGGCCTTCTTCAAGGAAACCGACGACCTCTGCATCGGGCCGTCCACCAACGCCCGCTGGTCTTACGCCTGCAGCAAACTGCTGGACGAGTTCTTCCTCATGGCTTTTCATCGCGACAAGCAGCTGCCCGGCACCGTGGTCCGCTTCTTCAATACCGTCGGTCCTCGGCAGACCGGACGCTACGGAATGGTTCTGCCTCGCTTCGTCACCGCCGCCCTCAAAAACACCCCGCTTCCGGTCTACGGCAACGGGGAACAGACCCGCTGTTTCTGCCATGTCAAAGACGTTGTCCGTGCCCTCCGGCTGATCATTCCGCTGGAGGCTTCCCACGGCAAGGTCTTCAACATCGGAACCTCCAGACGCATCTCCATCCGTTCCCTCGCGGACCTCGTGATCCAGCGGGCCAAAAGCTCCTCCGGCATCCGGATGATCCCCTACGAAGAGGCCTATGAACCCGGCTTCGAAGACATGATGAACCGCGCTCCCGACTGCAACGCCATCCGGGACCTCTGCGGCTGGACGCCCGAGATCGAACTGGAGCAGATCATTGACGACGTGATCGATTTCATCCGTTCCAAAAACCAGGGAGGACGGTCATGACCGATTCATCCGTCGAGTTCAAATACGAATCCATGCTGGATGGATATCCGGATACCTCGATCGTTTTCGGAGAATCCGCCCACAATCAGCTGAACGGCTTCCTGATCGCCTCCCAGGCCAAATCCGTGCTGGCTTTTGCCGGCGGCTCCCGTTCCGGCTCCCTCAACAAGGCGGTTCCGACCCTTTTTTCGGTTTTTTCCAGCACGGATTTCGAGGTGTCGTCCTATATGAACATCCCTCCGGAACCCGCCGTCACGGATGTCCGCGCCATGCGGGACGTCATCGCACGGGAACAGCCGGAAATCATTGTCGCGATCGGCGGCGGAAGCGTCATGGACGCGGCGAAGGCGGCTTGCCTGAGTTATGAATCCGGCATGGACGTCACCGAACTGTTCGGCGTCAATCAGGCCTCCCGGAAATTTCCCGAAAAGAAATTCAAACGGACCATCTGCGTTCCCACCACGGCGGGAACCGGTTCGGAGGTTACCCCCTATTCCAACATCGTCGATCCCGAAACGGGCGTAAAAAAGCTGATCGTGGAAACGCAGATCATCCCGGAATACGCTTTCGTAAACCCGAAATTCTGTCTCACCATGCCCCGGGATCTGACTCTCTCGACCGCGCTCGACGCGCTGGTCCACTGCGTCGAAAGCGAACTGAACATCCGCGCGGAAAACGCGCATCCCGCCGCGGCCGTCTGGGGAATCCAGGGAATCCGCCTGATCTCGGCCGCCCTTCCGGTTGTCCTCGAAAAACCCGAGAACGAACTTGCCCGCCAGTATCTTTCCGCGGCGGCCACGCTGGGAGGCATGTGCATCCGGAACCGTCCGACCTCCCTGCCTCACCTTTGCAGTTTCTCGTTCTACGGACAGGTTCCACACGGGCTTGCCGTCGCCGCTCTCCTGACTCCTTTCTGGAGCTACTACCTCGGCGATGAATCCATCCGTGCCGCCACAATGAAAATGGCGGGAATCTTTTCGAAAATACCGGAAAAGACCCCCGAAGAGGTAGTTGCCTCCTTCTCCGCGTTTATCGCTTCCTGCGGAGGTCCGAAACGTCTCTCCGAACTGGGATGCTCCCGCGAAATTCTTGCAAAAACGGCGCGGGACGCCCTCCTGAATCCGGTCAAGCTCCAGACCTCTCCGCGTCCGCTGGATCCCTCCAATGCCTCGGACATCATCCTGAAAATTCTGGAAAAGGCCTGGTGACCTCCCATGAAAATCATTCTGGCGCCCGATAAATTCAAAGGAAACATGACCAGTCCCGAAGCATGCGCCATCCTTCAGGACGCCTTTCTGTCCGTCATGCCTTCCGCACAGGTGATTTCACTGCCCATGGCCGATGGCGGAGAAGGCACGGTGGACGCGGTCGTTGCCGCCAATCAAGGCGAGCTTCGCCGTGTGGAAGTCACCGGACCGCTCGGAGAGAAAGTCCAGGCCGGATTCGGCCTTTACAACGAGAACCGTTCCGCCGTGCTGGAGATGTCCTCCGCCAGCGGACTGGCCCTGCTCGATCCCTCGCGCCTCAATCCCCTTTCCGCCACAACTTACGGGACCGGCGAACTCATCCGCGCGGCGCTGGATTGCGGCGTCCGCGAGCTGACCATCGGAATCGGCGGCAGCGCCACGGTCGACGGCGGAGCCGGAATGGCGCAGGCGCTCGGCTACCGGCTGCTGGACAAGGAAGGGCGCGAACTCCCGCCCGGCGCAAAACATCTGAAGGATCTGGCGTCGATCGATGCCTCCGGGGCGGACCGCCGCCTCTTTGCAACCCGGATACAAGTCGCATGCGATGTTACGAATCCCCTCCTCGGCCCCAACGGAGCCGCCGCGGTCTACGGGCCGCAGAAGGGAGCCGATACTCCGGAAAAGATCGACGAACTGGAAAAAGGACTGACGGTCCTTGCCGATCTCTGGCTGCTGAACTCTTATCTGGAATCCGTGGACCGCCCCGGCGACGGCGCGGCCGGCGGTCTCGGCGCGGGACTCCGCGCTTTCTGCAAGGCGACTCCCACCTCCGGCGCACGGCTGGTCATGTCCATGCTGGAACTGGAAAAACATCTTGCCGGCACCAACCTCCTCGTCACCGGCGAAGGCTGTACCGACTCCCAGACGGAATCGGGCAAACTCTGTGCGGAAATCGCCGCCGTATGCAAAGAACACAACGTGCCGGTCCTTCTGCTTTCCGGCGCGCTCAAAGGCGACCCGGACGGCTTCAACCGCACCTTCGATTTCGCCTTCAGCACGTCGACCGGGGGCCATGCCTCGATTGCGGACGCCATCCGCGCCGGAAAGACCGATCTGCGCTTCACCGCCCTGAATCTGGCGAAGCTCATCACACGGGGAGGGCTTGTCTCATGAACCCCCCCCGGCGCTACGGCATGATTCTGATCGTTTCCGGTCCGAGCGGCTCCGGCAAGACCACCCTCTGCCGGAAAGTCTTCGAAGAGTTCGAGGGAATCGAATTTTCCGTTTCGTGCACCACGCGCCCGCCGCGGGCCGGAGAGCGCGACGGCGTCGAATACTACTTCCGCACTCAGGAACAGTTCGAAGAGCTGATCCGCCGCGATGCCTTTATCGAATACGCCAGCGTTCACGGCAACTTTTACGGAACCCTCAAGTCGGAAATCCTCGACCGGATCGAAAAAGGCACCGATGTTCTGCTGGACATCGATGTTCAAGGCGCACTTTCCATCAAGAAACTGGCGCGGGAAAATCCTCTGGCCGCCCGCTGCATGGAATCGGTTTTCGTGGCGCCTCCCGACTATGCCGAACTTGAAAGACGCCTCCGCGGCCGCGCCACCGACGCCGAGGAAGTCATTGCGCGCCGTCTCGCCAACGCCAAAAAAGAGATGTCTTTCTGGAACGAATACAAATATGTGATCGTCAATGACGATCTGACCGCGGCACAAAATATGCTTTCAAATATCATCCATGCACTTCGCCAGTCGAGTGCGAGATTCAAGGAGACGCCGTTTCATGAGTACTAAGAAAAAAGTCATTCTGGGAGTTACCGGCGGAATCGCCGCCTACAAGAGCGCCGACCTTTGCAGCAAACTCACCGCGGAAGGATATGACGTTCATGTGATCATGACGTTCAGCGCGCAGAAGCTCATGACCGAACGCTGCTTTCAGACGCTGTCCCGCAATCCGGTGGTCTGCAGCCTCTGGGATGTGCCCGAATGGAAGCCGGAACACATCGAGCTCTCCGAGGACGCGAATCTTCTCGTTGTCGCGCCTTGCACGGCCAACTTCATCGGAAAATTCACCCACGGCATCGCGGACGACGCCCTCACCACCACCGCGCTGGCTTTCGCCGGAACCGTCCTGCTGGCTCCCGCGATGAACCCCCGCATGTGGAATTCCATCGCGGTTCAGGAAAACTGCAACACCCTCCGCGAACGGGGCGTATTCTTCATCGGCCCCGAAACCGGAAGACTGGCCTGCGGAGACGACGGAACCGGCCGTATGTCTGAAGTTTCCACCATCGTCTCCACGATAAAAAACCTGCTTCCTCCCCGCTGAAATCAACTGACAGGAATCCATATGGCAAATCGAATCATAGTCACAGGTGGCGCAGGATTCATCGGTTCCGCCGTTGCGAGAAACATCATCCGCAATACCCAGGACACTCTCTGTATTGTGGATAAACTCACCTATGCCGGAAACCTCGAATCCCTTGCGGAGATCTCCTCGAACGAGCGCTGCCATTTCGAGAAAGCCGATATCTGCGACCGCGCAGCGATGAACCGCATCTTCTCCGTCTTCCATCCCAACATCGTCATGCATCTCGCCGCGGAATCCCATGTGGACCGCTCCATCGACGGTCCCGGCGACTTCATTCAGACCAATATCGTCGGCACCTATACGCTTCTGGAAGCCGCCCGTTCTTATTTTTCCGAACTGCCGCCCGAAGAGAAGGCAAATTTCCGTTTCCATCATATTTCCACGGATGAAGTCTACGGCGACCTGGAGGGACCGGACGACTTTTTCCGGGAAGACACCCCCTACGCCCCTTCGTCTCCCTATTCCGCCAGCAAGGCTTCCAGTGACCATCTGGTCCGCGCCTGGAAACGGACTTTCCAGCTGCCGACCCTCGTGACCAACTGCTCGAACAACTACGGCCCCTACCATTTTCCCGAAAAGCTCATCCCGCTGATCATCCTCAATGCGCTCGACGGCAAACCGCTTCCCGTCTATGGCAGGGGAGAGCAGATCCGCGACTGGCTTTATGTGGAAGACCACGCGCGCGCTCTCTATCTGGTTGCCACACGGGGCGTCCCCGGTGAAACGTACAACATCGGCGGACATAACGAAAAAAAGAACATCGAGGTCGTCCAGAGAATATGCGCTCTTCTGGATGAGCTTCAGCCCCGTTCCGACGGCAGGCATTACAGCGAACAGATCACCTTCGTGACGGACCGTCCGGGACACGATCTGCGGTATGCCATCGATGCCGGAAAGATCAAGCGTGAACTCGGCTGGTCTCCCCGGGAAACCTTTGACTCAGGGCTGCGCAAAACCGTCGAATGGTATCTGAAAAACCGCTTCGGCTGGTGTAAAAATGTTCAGGAAGGCAACTACAACCGTGAACGTCTTGGAATCGGAGGGAAATAAGTTATGAAAGGTATTGTTCTGGCCGGCGGAGCGGGCACCCGTCTGCATCCGATTACCCGCGGTGTCTCCAAACAGCTTCTGGCGGTCTATGACAAGCCGATGGTTTTTTATCCGATTTCCGTGCTGATGCTGGCCGGAATCCGCGAAATTCTCATCATCACCACCCCCGAGGACCAGCCTAATTTTATCCGTCTTCTCGGCGACGGCTCCCGTTTCGGCGTCCGTTTCTCCTATGAGGTGCAGCCCTTCCCGGGCGGTTTGGCGCAGGCCTTCCTGATCGGCAAGAAATTCATCGGCTCCGATTCCGTCGCCCTGGTTCTGGGCGACAATATTTTCTACGGAGCCACTCTCCACGCATTCCTCAAAAAGGCAGTCGACCGCGACAAAGGCGCCACCGTATTCGGCTATTACGTCTGTGATCCGGAGCGTTTCGGTGTCGTCGAGTTCAATGCAGAAGGCAAGGCAGTCTCCATCGAGGAAAAACCCGCGGTCCCGAAATCGAACTACGCTGTCACCGGACTTTATTTCTACGACAATTCCGTGGTCTCCGTCGCGGAAAACATCCGGCCCTCCGCGCGGGGTGAACTCGAAATCACCACCGTCAACAACGAATATCTCCAGCGTGGCCTGCTTCATGTGGAAAAACTCGGACGGGGCTTCGCATGGCTGGATACCGGCACATACGAAAGCATGCTGGACGCCGGAAACTTTATCCGGACCATCGAAATGCGACAGGGGCTCCAGGTGGCCTGTCTTCAAGAGATTGCCTACCTCAATGAATGGATGACGGCGGAACAAGTCCGCGAAAGCGTCGCGGATATGGTCAAAACCGACTACGGACGCTATCTTCTCCGGATGGTCGGAGATAAACCCTGAGAAAAGCTCCAGCATTTCTTTAACCGCGAACGCAAACCGCGATGCCGCACTCCCTTGTACAGAGAAAAATCATTTCTGTCTCTGCAATCCGGAAATTCCGCAAGGGCTGAGGGAAAGGCACGTCTCAGGAAATCATCCAAAGGCTTTCCGACCGTTACTTCGATGCGACAGCATTCGCAATAACGATTCCTGCTTCCTTCTGTGCGGCATTGAGCTCCTCGGGAAGCTTGTTGAAGGTCTTCGGGGAAACATCACGCATTCCGAGCGAGTTCAGCAGGCGATAAAAGGAAACGTAATAATTTCCCAATGCGAGCATTCGTTCGATGTTGGCTTCCGCGGTGGTGAGGCGCATATGGTCGATTTCAAGCCGGGAAAGATCTCCGGCGGAAATACTTCTGTTCTTCTGGGCTGCGTCCAGAGTGCTTCTGAAGTTCTCATACGACTTTTTGCACTGATCGAAAAGATCCTTGTTCGCCATGATGTCGGAATGAGCAATACGGACTTCGGCGATAATGGCAATGGCCTCGCCATAAGAACGGACCAGATCCGCATCGGCCTGCTGGGAGTAGGCCATCGCCTGCGAAATTTTCTGCGGCAGTTTCAGAAGGTTAAAGGTTGCCAGGACTCCAAATTCCATCCAGCTCTGCTTGTAGAGGAAAGAGTTGTTGCTGTTGTTGTAGTCGAGAAAGACGCGGGCCGTAGGGAACATGGTGAGAATGGCCTTGCGGCATTCGATCACATTGATGTGACGCTGGATGTCGGTCTTGCGCAATTCCGGACGCTTGATCAGGGCAATCTGTTCCATGACTTCAAGATCGGGCAGGTTGAATCCGGGCGGAGAATCGAGGAAGGAATCGTCCACGGTGATGTTCGCGGACGGATAATATCCGAGAAGGGAACGCAGCTCGACGCAGGAGTTCTGATAGTCAAGGACATAGACGGTAAGACGACGTTCCATCTCGATGAATTTACGGGTTTCGTCAAAGGCCCGGAAAGGCGTGATCTGCTTGGCTTTGGAAAGGTTCGAAATCAGAGTATAGCGGTCGCGGCAGGTTTCCAGAAGTCCGCGCGTAATATCGATCGCGCGCTGGGAGGATGCCACCCGGCAATAGGCGCGGATCACATCCAGCGTCAGGTTCTGAGCCATGCGCTCGGTATGCTGTCTGCGGAGGAAAAGGCGGTCCTGCGCCTGCTGGGAGTTGAAGAAGGCCAGACCGAAGTCCATGACGCTGAGGGCAAGGTCGATATTGAAGACGTTGATGTTCTTGTCCTGATTCTGACTGTAGCCGTAAGTCGCGCCATCTCCCGCAACGGCCTCGCTGCTGGAAGCGGGGATATTGCTCCGGGCAGTGTAAACGTTGTTGATATTAAGTTCAGGAAGCATGCCCAGGACCTCCGCGGTCCGCATTTCATAGGCAATGTCTTCTTCCAGATTGTACACCTTGATGTCCAGATTGTTCTTCATGGCGACGGCGATACATTCCGACAGCGTCAGCCGGACATCCGAATCCAGCACCTGGAATTTGGAAACTTCAAAGTAACGGACCGCTTTTTCCGCCCGTTCCCGGCGATAATCCTCTTCAGTCTTGCATCCGGAGAGCAGCAAAAGTCCCAGGATACTGGCAATCCCTAAAAACATAAAACAAAATCTCAGCATAGTCCGCTCCATTCCTGCCTGTATTCTTCACCTCTGAAAAAACAAAATGCCTGGCCGGAACTCAGGCCGGCCCTGCATTTTGTCCTTCCCTAAGGGAAAGACGAAATTCACCGGACGCCGGAGCGCCCGGTTGAAAACGCGTTATTTCGCAGCGCGTTCATTCTTCTGAAGCACACCGGCTTCCAGAAGTTTGTCGATCAGCTGCTGCATGGAATTGAACGCCGCAAGGAATCCCTGCGGAGGCATGATGATCCGGATGTTGGACTTGGGCTCCGGAGCCTTGCCGTCTTCGGTGGGCTGAAGGGTGACGAAGTCATAGCGGACCATGCCGCCCGCAAAATGGATCTGACCGATCCCATCGGCAAAGATTTCTTTTTTTTCGTTCATTTTTTTTCCTTGTGACGTAGAATTTTGAACTTATGTGCAACTGAATCTGCACCCTATAAGCTAATTCACTTTCGGCAAATTACAAGCGGAAAAAAATCGGCCGACGAAATATTCATGCTTTTTTTACGGAAATCCTGTGGAAGGAACCCGGTATGATAAGGTTGCAATCAATCCGGGCAATCGCATTTCTCCTTGAGCAAACACAATCCGGAATCGAAAGCCGGAGGAATGCATCCCCCGGCAGAAACGACTCTTTCCTCTCCGGGTTTTCAAGGAAAAAGGACATCGGAAGCGATATTTTCTCCGGTAAAAAGATATTTCCCGCCGCCCAGATTCCGGGTTCGTCCATACTTCGATTTCAGGGCCGGACATCCCGGCACTGTAATGACTGCCTCGGCCGCACCCGGTCCATTGGAAACGATCATGACCGCCGTTCTTCCATTGGCGGAGAAGGTCCGGGCAATCACTTTCGCCTTGCCGCCCTGCTTCTGGACCACCTCCGCTTCCGGAGCCTTTTCCACGCTCATGATCCACGGCTCCAATTCCCGCAGGAGACGGGCGACTCCCCGGACGGAATTCCAGAACATTTTGCCATTGGCCGGGTCCAGTTTTTCTTCCTGAAGCCTGACATCGGCATATGAGTAGAACAAAAAACCTTTTGCATTGTAAATGGCCGCCGCCAGATTCAAGGAACGCATCTCCTCCTCCGAAGGATAGCGGTAGGTGTTGAACGGGTGATGCCTGCGAGCCGCTCCCCAGTGGAATGCCTGCGGGGTGAACCAGTGCGGTATCCCCAGTTTTCCGGCGCTTTCGATTCCCTCATACTGGAATGACTGATCCCGGGCTGTATTGATGGGGTAGTAATCATAGGAAAGGATGTCTCCGGTGGCCGCACACGCGGTAAAATAATCCGTACGGTTGGTCAGGGTGACCGTCGGATGCCACGGATCGATACCGCTGACCAGTTCACGGAGCCGTTTCACGGAAGGGTATTCCTTGAGCGGATTTTCGTCCGAGAGATAATAAGCCAGCATCGCGGGATGGTCTTTCACGAGTCCGACCACATACCGGGTGACATTATCCATTCCCCGGACATGGTCGAAATCCTCTCGAACGCCCACCTGACCGGGAAGATTCTGGCGGAATGTGCCGAAGATGAGCTTGATCCCGCAATCGCGCATGGCGTCGAGGCTGGACAGCAGATCTTCCTTTCTGGTGGGCTTGCGCCCGTCAATGTAAAGATATTTGTACGGATGGTAGTAAAGAAGCGTATTGAAACCGGCTTCTTTCAGACGTTCCAGGTCCTTGCGCGTCGGAGGATATGAAAAGCCGGAAAAAACGGCCACCGGCATATACGGCTTTCCGTCGACCAGAAGACGATTCCAACCGTCCAGTTCGGCCGCTCCCGCCGGAGGCCTTCCGGAGGGAACAACAAAAGAATATTCCCCGGTCGCCAGAATGAGTTTCCGTTTCGTATCCAGAAGGCGGACGGTCACCGGCACTTCCCCCGGTGCGAATGAACCGAAGTCCCCCTCGAAAAGGCCATTCTTCCCGCGCAGAATCCGGTTGATTTTTCCGGCGGTCACATACAGTCCGAGATCGGAATCGGAAACCTGATTCCCCAGCTGGACCGCGCGGAATCCGAGACGTCCTTCCGGACCGATGCGCATGCCCGAAGCAACCGGATACAGCAGGGCGGAGGTTTTCAGTACGGGCCGAACCGCGATGTCGTCGATCCACATCTTCCCGGTGATTCCTTTCCGCAAATAAATATCGAAGGAAGCCGTCACATTTTTTCCGGCAGGCTGACGCACGGGAAAACGCACCGTCTGCCATTCGCCCGGCTTGAGTTCCGCATGTTTGGCGAAAGAGGGACTGATCGTGATCCATCTGCCGTTGTCGCGATATTGGACTCCCATGGCGGCGACCTGATCCTTGAACGCACGCTGATCGGTGTCACGGAACTGGATATTTTCCGTGCGCATGCGGAAAACGCACTCATATTCAAGATTGCCCTGAAGCCGGATCGGCTTCATCATGAACACATATTCCGCCGGATCGGTCCGTTCGTAATAGAGACATGGCGTGCCGTTGACACCTTCCCCTTTCCTGATCTCGAATTTTTTCCGGTCGAAGTTCCACCCGTCCAAGGGACGGTCGAAACTTTCCTCGAATACAGCCGATGAGTCGAATTCCCTGTTTCCATCCTTGTATCCGTTCAGGTCGGGAAGGGCTTCTTCCGCAAAAACCGGAAACGAAATCCCGATCAGAAACAACATTGCTTTTTTCACTGGAATACTCCTTTTTATAAATGACTGTTTCAATAACGAAAACACCTTCAAAATCTCATTTCAACCTGTCGGGGAACGAAAATCAGTAACCGGTATAAAATGAGGTGCCGGGAAGCACTGTGCTCCGGAGCTGGGAGGAAACATATCCGCCATACGAACTTTCATAATTCGGAAAGTATATGCGCCGGGCCGCCAGATCGGTGCCGGAAACCGGAGTCACGTTTCCGGCGAGCATCAGGCCGTTGGCTGTTTTGGAATGGATCATGTGAAGGGCGCCCAGCCCCCATGTGTTGCTGGTGCCGGTCGCAAGATAATTCATATAAAGGAAGGCATACTGACTGTCACTGCCCGTCACCGTGCGGGAACATCCGAAGAGAAGAATATCCGACGGGGAAACATTGGTCACCCCCTGATATTTGAGGTTCTTTTCCTTGAGGCTGAAACCGGGGACGGAAGCCGTGGTGTAGTTGGTTCCGTAGGTCAAATCCTGCGCCTTGCGGAAATCCTTGCCTTCCCATGTGCATTTGAACGCCTTGTATCCGGGAGCATACTTGTTGTTCACCAGAAGATAACTCCATGTGCTCGACGGCGTGAAATCGCGATTGTTGACCAGCCAGTCCCCATAGTCCCCGCGGTACAGGGCATGCGAAATGCCGGTCTGTTTGAGGTTGGAAACACAGGAAATTGTTTTTGCCCGTTCCCGCGCCTTGTTCAGGGAGGGCAGCAGCAATCCTGCCAGAATGGCAATAATGGCCACAACGACCAGGAGTTCTATTAATGTGAAAGCCCTTTCCGGAAAACCCTTCCGGATTTGCGTTTTTTTCTTCATGAAAGAAGTTCCTCTCATTTGATTTTTCATCAATTCGAACCTATTGTTTTCAAAATTTTATTTTAACCGGAAATGGCGTTTTTGCAATATTCTCCGTTCAAAAGATATATGGATTTTTAACAAGAAACATATGGATTTTCAACAATGGGCAGGAAACCGAAAAACAAATACAGCCGGCTGAATGTCACCCGGTATCCGGAACCGCTTCCTCCGCTGAACCTTCTGCGCAGGGATATCTGGAAATTCTCCACGGAAACGGAATATCCCCTTTATCCTTTCTGCGTGGAAGAGGTGGTCCGGACCAACCGTTCGTGGTTTTCGGAACAATTCTGCCGCTTCATGATCGTGGTTGTCGTTGTGGAAGGATCGATCCTGTATCAATATCAGGAAGAAGAGCATCTGATCACGGCGGGCCAGATTCTGGTCATTCCGCTGAACGGGTCTTATTTCTTCCAGACGGGAAACACCGGCAGATTTCACAAGCTCGTGTTTCAGTTCAAAGGCGCGAACCTCTCCTCCATCGCCGAACGCCTGAAGCTGAACCGGTATCTGATTCTGGAACAAGAGGACACCCGCGAATGGGTTGAACTTGCGCACGAACTTTCCAGAATGATTCGCGAGAAGAGTCGTGAAAAACTGCCGATATTGCTTGGCCGGGCTTATGAATGCCTTGTGAGGGTCTCCCTTTTGATCCCCCGGGATAAAGACCGCTCCACTCTTCTGGCGCAGCTTCAAACATTTCTGGAAAGCGAACTGGAACGGAAAATCTCGATGAAGGAAACCGCGCGGAAGTTCGGGATCAGTCCCATCACGATGCTGCGGCTGTTCCGCGCCCGTCTCTCCATCACGCCGAACCGCTACCGGATCGAACGGAAAATGGCTCGGGCGCAATATCTGCTGACCCACACGGATCTTTCCATCAAGGAAATCGCATTTTCTCTCGGCTATTGCAACCAGCTCTATTTTTCACAGGAATTCCATAGAATCACAGGACATACTCCCAGTAAAGTCCGCCTGTGGGAACGTCCTTCCTGAACTGAAACAGTTTGCTTTTCCCCGAATCGGTGTTACATTACGCCAGATGAAGGAAATGCATGATTTTATGTATGAAAAATTCAGTCAGATCAGTACAGCCTCCGATATCCGTGAACTTCTGCTCTTCACGAAGCTGAATGGAGAAAACGCAAAGGATGCCGGGAATTTCATCCGAAGAGGATTTGAAGTTTTCCTGGTAAAACAGAACCCGAAACGAAAAGTGTTCCGGCTGGTCAATTCTTCCGGACAGATCATGTTTTTGAAGCTTTTCGCACAGCAGCGCTTTCCTTTCTCGATGATTCGCTTCTACCCTTCCAAAGAATACGAAATCGCCTGCAAACTGGAAAAAAACGGGATTCCCGTCATCCGTTATCTGGCATGGGGCAGACTCAAAAAAGGAGGGTTCTGCATTTCAGAGGGAATCCCGGAAGCGGTTTCCGCCCGGCAGTACTTCTTCGAGACCGTCCGTTCCAACCCCGCCCTGCTGAACAGCTTCCTTGGAAAACTGGCCGAACTGACGGGTATTCTCTATCACAAAAACTACCGCCATCCCGACTTCCATCTGGGCAATATTCTTTTTACCCCCCGGAACCCCGGTTTTTTTCTGGTGGATCCCTGGGGGATGCGGGAACTGTTCATGCATACCACCGCGTCGAAACTGGCTCTCTGCACCGCATGGATTGAATTGCGCGGTTATATTTCCCGGGACAAACTTCTGGACGGCATCCTCTCCTCAGGTCTGGTGAGAGCAAAAATCGACGCGGTGGAACTGCTTCAGGAGGCGGTCCGCCAATACACGAAGAGGGCTGATGCCCAGTGGCCGAAAATCGCCAGACGCATTCTGAGCGGGAAATCCAAGTTCGCAACATCGATTCAAAAGGAGGACGGCATCTACACATGGCGTCACACACTCTGGTTCACGCCTCCTGAAAAAATGGAAATCGATCCTTCCTGGCGCAAGGTGGATTTCCCCTCCGCGGAAGAATCGGGAAAAGTGTGGCTGGAATCCTTCCGGCGTCCGTCCGACGAAAACCATCCTCTCCTGCGGGTGGTTTACAAGGATACCCATTCCGCTCTCTTTTTTGAATAAGACTTTTTTGAACCGGAAATTTTTGAAAAACAGAAAACTTCACACGGCATCACATAATCTTGTCAGGTGTCACAAAATGAATGGAATATTCTGAAAATGAAAAAGAAATCCTTCCCTCTCGCCTACTATTATTCCTGGGAACATGTTCCGGATTCCATGATTCCGAACATCATGGCCGAATTCAGCTGGCACGGTGTGAAAGACCTCGTGTTCAGCTATATCTGGGCCACACGGATTCTGGGAGAACCCCAGTTTTCTTCCCGGCTGACACGCATGGCCCGGAATGCCGGACTCAACATCGTTGAAATCCATGCGCCCCTCGGGCAAGCCTACGATCTCTGCTGTCCCGACCGGGGCCGGCGTGCCTCTCTGATCGAAGATCACAAGCGTTCCATGGCTTACGCGGCCGACAGCGGATGCAAAACCTATACAGTCCACATCGGAGCCTATGAAAGTGTCTTTTACAAAACTCCGAACAAGGTTCTGCGTCCTTTTGCTATCGATACGCTGGAAAAATTGCTGCCGGAAGCGGAAAAACTTGGAATCGTAATTGCGGTCGAAAACAGCTATGAACGGTCGAACACGCCCGACGAAGTGGCCTTCTATGTGGAACATTTCCGTTCGGAATACATCGGATGCTGTTTCGACGTCGGACATGCCCATCTGATGGCTCCGGCCCCCGGAAAATTGCGCTCACGCTACTTTGCTGAAATGGACTGGGCCTGGGGGAAGAAGATCGAAACGTACGCCAATGCCTATGAACGGCTTGCTCCGCATATCGTCACATGCCACCTTCACGACAACGACGGCTACAGCGATGCCCACGACCTTCCCGGAACCGGTACAATCCAATGGAAGACGCTGATTCCAAAGCTTAAGAAATCGCCCCGGCTGATCAGCATGCAGACGGAAGTCAGAACCGTACCAACGGCTCTTTCGATTGCCAAATTGTGCGATACTTTCCGGAATCTGATGGCGCTCTGACCTCTCCTTTTCCGGAAAGCGGTTCCGGCGGTAAACCGGAAGAAATGTTGGAATGTTATTTCAGCTTCCCGATGCCCCCGGTGACGTACCCTGCGAAACGGTCGGGATCGTCCATCAGGCTCCGGGCGGCGTCAAGCTTTTCGAAACGAGCCCCCTTCTGCAGCACAATGCAGGGCGACTTCAGCTGAAAATCCCGGACGAACTGCGCGTTTGCCGGATCCTCCAGATTCACTTGCGAAAGAATGATCGTTCCGTTGGAAAGGGCTCCGGCATACTTCGCCTCAATCACTTTGCGCGTCATTTCCTCAAGTTTGGAAAACGACTCATCACGCTGGGTTCCATGGAAAAAGTAGACAAACAACCGGTGGGCTTTCACCGACGTCTGCGCTTCTGTCGCGGGAATTCCCTGCGCCTCGGCACGCCGGACTTTTATTTCGTACATGATCGTAAACCCGATACTGAGGACAATCAAAAGAAGAAAAATGCCTTTCATCAGAGGTTTTCTGCCCGTCTGCGCGTTTTTTTCCGGGGCAAGAATCCCTTTCAGAGATTCCTTTTCTTTTCTGGTCAGTTCCGTAGTGGAGCAGGGACTGCTTGCATCAGACACACCCGGAATATTGCCGGACGGCGTAGGTTTATGAAGGGATGAAATCAGCATGACAAGCTCTTGTGTGGATGGGGTCTTCCCGGACGACACGATGATGCCGTCGACTACCAGCGCGGGCTGAGCCATGACGCCCATTTCGACAATCTGTTCAAGATCCGTCACCTTTTCCATGGTATAATTCAAACGAAGCTGTTTCAGTGCCTGTTCGGCATTAACGGACAGCGCATGACACAGATCCCTGTCCGTCCCTAAAACTTGAATTTTCATCAAATGTCTCCCGTCATGACTTTTTTTCTCGCGGCGGTTCTCCGCCGGGATTCAAGATGGAGCAGAATTCAAATCCCGTACAGACGTATTTTTTATAAAAGTAATACTCCTTATTCGGCAGTTCAATCTCTTGCCATGATATTGTAGCATGAAACCCGGTTTTTTTCAACGGAAAAAATTGAAATTTCAAACAGAAAATATAGGAAACTCGCAGGAATGCCATTACAAATGCAAAGCAGGACAGCCTTTCGCATGGATTCATTCCCCTTCCCGGCTCTGCCCCGAATACGCCACGCCGCAGAATTTTCCGATCCGGTTCCGCCAGCTGCGCGGAGATGTCCCGTATTTCTGTTTGAACTGCCGCGACATCAAATTCACATCGGTGAACCCGCAGGCATCGCTGACCTCCTTGATCCGCAGCGCAGTGGGGATGGACAGCAGACTTTTCGCCTGTTCGAGACGCAGGCGGAGGATATATTCCCCGACGGCGGAATTCACATGTGTCCGGAAAAGCCTTTCGAGATTCCGCACGCTGATTCCTACAAAGCGGGCGACGGAATCGAGAACGATCGGTCCGGAAATATAATTCTTGTTGATGTAATTCAATGCGGCATTCAGCTCCGGGGGATACGGATTGGAACGATGCTGACGGCAAAGCTCGTGGAGCATCTGGAAAAACAGCCCCGCCAGACGCTGTTCATCCGGAAGAACCTCCCGGTTCAGTTCGCCCTGAATGCCGTCCAGAAGTTCTCCGATGCCCGTGATGTCTTTCAGCCGGACCACTTCGCCGGCATGGAACATTTCTGAAAGCACGGCGTCATGGAGCCGATTCCGGTGGATCATGAAATTGCGGCGTTTCAGCGGAACTTTTCCTGTGGATTCGAACCTGCCGTCGGGATCTTCCTTGAAGTGAGGCGTCAGGAAATCGTTTTTCGAAAGGACTACGCTTTCGCCGTTCCGGGTGATCGTCACTTCCCCCTGCGTGATGAACGTATAGATGGCGTAGCCGTAGTTCCGGGTGGAAATCGCTCCGCCGGACTTCATCGTCGATTCGAAATAGGCGTGAAATTGTATTCTCGGGTCCAGCGGACGAAAACGGTTCGGGTTCAGCCAGAATTCCTCATGAATCATCTGTTTCCGGACGGCACTGTACATAAAATAATCCTTATTTTTCCGGTTAAAAGCCTCTATTATGCTTATTTTTGGCCGGATAATGCTTGTTTACTATATTGCGCAAATTGCTTTTTTCAACTATAGTCAGACAAGAACAGGACAGGACCGCATCGGACACACCGGAAATCACTCCGGGTTGCGGCGGTCCGGACACTTATGAAAAGGAATACATCATTATGAAGAAAATTCGTTTGGGAATCGTCGGACTCGGACACCGCGGACGTTTCATGTTCCGCCTTGCCTCGCAAAACTTCGACAACGTGGAACCGGTCGCAATGTGCGACATCGAAGAAAAGTTCTGGGCCGAACGGCAGACGCGGCCCTCCTGTGAACCCACTTCGATGAAAGAGGATTTCCCGTCAGCAAAATTCTATACCGATTTCGACGCCATGCTCATGGAAGCCAACCTCGATGCGCTTCTGGTCGAGACGCCCGCCGCCAACCACACCGATTTCTGCGTGAAAGGACTGGAGCACAATCTTTCGGTGCTCTCGGATGTGCCGTTCGCCGCCACGGTCGAAGAGGCGAACCGTCTCTGGGACACCGCGAAAAAATCGAAAGGGATGTTCATGGCTGGAGCCAACCCGAACGAAATGGGGTTCGTCGAAGCGCTTGTCGACCTTTACGCGAAAGGATATCTCGGCAAAATCTCCTACCTCGAAGCGGAATACATTCATGACTGCCGGTCGTTGTGGGAAGTCACTCCGTGGCGCGCGAAAGGCTCGGTCCCGATCAAATACTGCACCCATTCCCTCGGACCGCTGCTCCGGATTCTGGAAGAGGATCTCCGGACGGTTTCCTGTCACTCGACCGGCTCTTGGATCTGTCCCGAAAATCCCGATCACAACGACCTCATGACGGCCACTTTTTCGACGGATTCCCATGTCGTATTCCGTCTCACGACCTCCTTCATCAACAACGCGCATATCGGATGTCACAACTATCGCGTCTTCGGAACCGAAGGCTATTTCGAGCGTTTCTCCGGCCGCGGCAAGCTCGCTCCTGCCACCTTATTCAGCAGCAACAAACTCTATGGGGCGAAAAATCTCACGGAACTGCCGGTCGATGCATCCCGGGCCGAATTCGGAAGCAATGCCTCGCTCGGACACGGCGGCGCGGACTACGCCCTGGTGAAGCGTTTCCTCAGCGCCATCGAGGGCAAATGCGAACCGATTTCCCTGCGGGAAGGATTGCGCATGACGATCCCCGGAATCTACGCCGCCGAATCCGCGAAACAGGGCGGAAAACTGCTCCGCATTGTTTATCCGTGGGAGTAAGCGGGAAACGACGTTGAAATCCCTGTCTCCGTTTTCCTTGAAAAACCGCGAAAACACTGTATTGTGAAGTCCGACATGGTTTAAAACGGAACCGGGGAGTGAAAATGATTCGAAATTATGCGGAGAACGATTATGAAACTCTTGTGTCCATCGCAACCCGCGCATGGGCTAAAATTTTCGAGGGATACCGCAAACAGATGGGCGACGAGATTTTTACGCTGATTTATCAGAATCCCGTCCAGACTAAGGCACTTCAGATACGAAGGCATGTGGATGCCCATCCGGACTGGTGTTATGTGGCTGAACGCAACGGAAAGATCGTCGGATTCATCACCTTCGCGCTCATTCCGGAAACCGGCATGGCCGTCATTTCCAACAATGCATCGGACCCCGATTCCAGCGAAAAGGGCGTCGGTCAGGAAATGTACGCCGCCGCGCTGGACCGTTTCCGCACCGAGGGAATGCGTCTTGCCCAGGTGACGACCGGGCTGGATGAGGCCCACGCCCCGGCCCGCAGGGCATACGAACGCGCGGGGTTTCAGAAACACACGGAATCCATCACGTATTACATGAAGCTATGACTTCCTCTTCAGTTCGAAGTCGAACAGGAGGGGCAGATGATCGGAACACCGGGCACATCCGACCTCGAAATGAAGCGGCCGGATGTGATCGGAATAGAGGATGAAATCCAGCTGTTTTTCCGCCTTCCAGGAGGGATAGGTCGGCAGGTTCCGGTCATTGGCCGAACGCAGGGAAAAATTCTCCATGAACCGTTCCATTTCACGCGTTCCGCCGAAGAGATTGAAGTCTCCTCCGATCACCACCGGCGCATTTTTCGGGATCACCTCGCCGAGATACTCCAGCTGACGGCGGCGGGCAAGAGGTCCCAGTGCAAGATGAAGCAGGAACAGGTGGACCCCGTCGACTTCCATTTCCAGAACCAGCCGTTTCATGCCTGTCGGAAAGTAATGAAACGCGCAAGGCGGACGCTTCCGTTTCGTGAGGAACGCGTTGGACTGTCTGCGGAGAATCGGAATCTTCCTCGTCAGCGAGTCGGGCGCATATTTGACCGCACAATGCTGATACTGTTTGACCGCGGACGCAATCTGCTGCGCCTGGTTCACATAGTTCGTGCGGAAGGAGCCCGTGTCGACTTCCACCAGCCCCACCACATCCGCGTTGCACGAGGCGATATAGTCAATGACGCATTCCAGATGCTGCCGGTTCGTGCGCAGATACCGGTGGACGGTCAGGATGTTCTCCCCCATGCCGGAGGGCGCCCCCGTCCCGTAGGCGATATTGTAGATCAGAAACCTCATTTCCGCTCCATGAAACTCCGAATCCGTTTCCCGGATGCGGTTCCATTCAATATACCGTTTCATTGCCGCTTATTCAAGGTTGCCTATTTTCTTTTCGGTGCTACATTACCGGAAACAGAGGGAAAATTCATGAGAAAAGAACTGTCGGACAAACTGGAAACGGAAGCGGCTCTCACGCCCGCAGACCTCAGGGAACTCCTTCTGCTGAAGGAAGAAGCCGATCTCCGGCATCTCTATGAAGCCGCTTACCGGATCAAGGTCAAATATGTCGGGAAAAAGGTCAATCTCCGCGGACTCATCGAGTTCAGCAACATCTGCGTGAAAAACTGCTATTATTGCGGAATCCGGAAGGACAATACGCACGTCAGACGCTATCGCATGACGCTGGAGGAGATTCTGCGCGAAGCCCGCTGGGCCCATGAAATCAATCTGGGTTCCGTGGTGCTCCAGAGCGGGGAACGTTCGGACGCCGATTTCGCCGATTTCGTGGAAAGCGCCGTGAAGGGGATCAAGGAAATTTCCGGCGGAGCCCTCGGGATCACGCTCTCCTGCGGCGAACAGAGCGAGGAAACCTACCGCCGATGGCTCGAAGCCGGAGCGCACCGTTATCTCTTGCGGATCGAAACCAGCAATCCGGAGTTCTACCGGAAACTCCATCCCGCCGACCACTCCCACGAGGAACGGAAAAGGTGTCTCGCACTGCTCAAAAAAGTAGGATTCATGACCGGGTCCGGCGTGATGATCGGAGTTCCCGGGCAGACCGTCGACGACCTTGTTTCCGATCTTCTGTTCTTCCGCAACCAGGACCTCGACATGGTCGGCATGGGGCCTTATATCGTGCATGACGACACCCCGCTTGCAAAACAGTTCCCCGACTTCGCCGCGCACACGGAAGACCAGCTTGTCCTTGCGCTGAAAATGATCGCCGTCACCCGACTTTTCCTGAAGGATGTCAACATCGCCTCCACCACCGCGCTTCAGGCGTTGCGGGATGACGGGCGCGAGGCGGGACTTCTCGCCGGCGGCAACGTCATCATGCCGAACATTACGGAAACGAGCTTCCGGGACTCCTATCAGCTTTACCGCGGCAAGCCCGGACTCAAGGACGCGCCCGAAAACGGAATGACAACCTTGCGGAGAAAAATCGAAGCGATCGGCGAAACCATCGCCTTCGGGGAATGGGGCGACTCCCCCCATTTCCGGAACAAATCCCGCTGACGGTTTTCAGCTCAGGCGGAGGGTCTCCCATTCGCGTTCGAGGACGGCTTCGGAGCATTTGACGAGGGGTTTGATTTCGGGCGCGTAAACGGCAATCCGCGCCTCTTCCAGAAGCAGGAGGTAGGCAAGCAGACCCGGCGAGTTCTCCACCCCTTTCATCATCTCCTCCGCCATGCGGAACTTGCGGACGAACCGTTCCAGAGTGACTCCCTTCGAACGGTCTTTTTCCGGCGCGTCGAAAGCCCGGCGCAGACGGATCAGAAGAGCCTTCAGATACCGTTCCGTGCGGAGGAAAAGGTCTCCGGTCCGCAGAAATCCCGGACGGAAAAACAGCGACAGTTCGGCATCCGCGTCAAGGCGCGGTTCCAAGTCCGGATGAAGGCGGCCATTGGCTTTCCGGACCTCCATCAGAAGCGGATGAATCCTTTCCAGTGCGTCGAACCATTTCCGCGCACAATCCGCCACGGTGTCGCGGGAATCCTCCGTCTTTCGCTCGAATTCAGCACGGTTCCGGAGGGACCACAGATCCCCGCCGAGCGCCTCCGTTGCGGCATTGTCCAGAATATCGTCGCGCCAGTCCGGATAGTGGAGGAAAAACTCCAACTCCATGGAGTGCCCCGGCTTGAACGAATTCTTGACGGGCTTGAGAATCTGGGGCAGACGCAGACGCCAGAGCTTCAGCAGGGCTTTCGCATGATGGGCGCGCGCCTCGGACTCCTCCAGAAAAAGTTCACGTCCGACATTCTCGCCCAGATCGGCCAAAGCGGGAAAGGCGCGGACCGGATTCTTCTCCGACAGCGGAAGGGTGAGCGGCAGTTCTTCGTCGCCGGGCCAGGAATCGGGTGCGGCGGCGTGGAATTTCCGGACGGTCGGCAAAGCGTGACTCAGCCTCGAATCCTTCCGGCTTTCCTCCGGGAAGGAACGATGGATTTTCGCACGTCCCCGATCATCGATGACCGCCAGTTTCATCGTCAGGTATTCCGGCAGTTCGACCTGCTCGAAAACTTCCGGATCGGGGGCTTCCCCGCGGTATTGTTCCAGAAAATCCGAAAGGGATTCCGCAAGACTTCGTCCGGTGAAAATTCCGCCGTCGCGGTATTCCTCCATGAAGGCCTGCTGGACTTCCTCCAGAGGCATGTATTTTTTGCGCAGGGTTTTCGACAGCGAACGCAGAAGGAATCCGACCTTCTCCTCCAGATAGCCCTGCACCAGATATTCGGGAAGGAACGGATTCAGAAGATTCAGGAATTCCTGCTTGACGTCCATCGTGACGCCGTCGTTTTCCTCGCCGGGTTCAAAGACATAATGGATCGGAAAACGGATGCCGGAGGAGGTGATGAAATCCGGGTAGTCCTCTTCATGAAGCTCGTCGAAAGGAACCAGCACGATGTCGTCCGGTTCGGGCGAATAATCTTTGTGATTTCGGAGAAAATCCTCCTTGAGGGCGTTAACCGAATGGACGTTCCGGGGAAGGACTTCGTCAAAATGAGCGTAAACCGCTTGTGTGTCCAGAATGGCGTCCGGACGTCTCATTTTCGTCTCAAGGGAACGCAGGCTGTTGAAGAGATCGTTGAAACCGTCCACCCAGGAGCCGGGAAGCCGGACCAACCCCGCCGCCAGCCCTTCGCGGATGAATACGGAGCGAGCTTCGTCCGGTCGGACCTTAGCATAATGACAGCGGCGTCCGGGATGAATCAGAAGCTGTCCGGCCGTAACTTTTTCACGTGCGTAAACGAACCCGCTGTCGGAATCCCAGTGAATGAGGTCATAGCTTTTCGAGCAGAGATGCGGGGCGACGGCCTCCAGCCATTGAGGCTGGATGACGGCATTGGTCCGTGCAAACACGCGGCTGGTCTCCACCAGTGCGAAGAAGAGAATCCACTGCGGAGGATTCTTCATTTTCGCGAGAACGGAACCGGGGAAGAGGGAGAACTTTTTCCCCTGCATGTCGGAATATAATTTAACTTCGGAATCGAAGCAGGCAAGCTGACGCGGCAGGGCGCTCATCAGCGTCTTGTGCACGGCGTCGGCACAAAGACGTTCCATGTCGATTGTCCGGGCGCAGTTCCAGTGGTTTTCATCGCAGATTTCCCGGAGGTCGTCTATCAGGTTGCGCCATTCGCGAAGACGCCGGTAGTTCATGTAATTCTTGCGTGCGAAACTCCGGAGTGCCTGATTGGAGGCTCGTTCACCCCTCAATTTTTCAATGGCATCGTGAAGAATCAGGATGCCGATGAAATCGGAGTCCGCACAGAAAAACGCGCGGTGCGCACGGTCGGCGGCATCGGCGGCGTCGAACGGCCTTTCGCGCGGATCGGGGATGCTCAGAAACGCGGCAATCGCCACGGTTTCCGGAAGAACTTTATGGTGTTCTGCGCTCATCAGCATTTTTGCGAGATGGGGGTCGAGGGGAATCTCCGCCATTTTCCAGCCCGCTCGAGTGAGCTGTCCGTGTTCATCGAGCGCAAGAAGGTCTTCGAGCATCTGGCGGCCTTCCCGGATCAACTGCGGAGAAGGCGGATCGATGAGGGGAAATTGTTCGATGGAACCCAGCCGAAGCGCGGCCATCTGGAGCAGGACTCCGGCCAGGGAGGAACGCTGGATTTCGGGCGGAGTGAATTCGGAAAATTCGTTGAACGCCTCCTCCGAATAAAGATGCACGCAGACGCCGTCGCGGACACGTCCGCAGCGGCCCCGGCGCTGTCGCGCGCTGGCTTTTGAAACGGGCTCGATCCGGAGTTCCTGAATGCGTGTCCGGGGATTGTAGCGGCTGAGGCGGACCTGTCCGGAGTCGATTACGAAACGGATGCCCGGAATCGTGAGAGAGGTTTCCGCGACGTTGGTGGCAAGAATGATCCGGCGGCGGGGTCCGGGGTGAAAGACCTTCTGCTGGTCGGAAGCGGAGAGACGCCCGAAAAGGGGAAGGAGTTCCGTATGAAGAAGACGGCGGCCTTCCAGCACTTCCGTGCAGTCGCGGATTTCGCGTTCACCGGGAAGGAAAACGAGAATGTCGCCGCGATTGTCGAGGTCGGAAAGGAACTCGACGCCGCGTGCCACGCTTTCGGTGAGTTCCTCGTCCTCGCCCGGTTCCAGATAGTAGTCCTCCACGGGAAACATGCGTCCCTCGACCTCCACCACCGGCGCATTGAAAAAGAATTCGGAGACTCGCACCGCATCGAGGGTGGCCGAGGATATGACAATCTTGAGATCCTTGCGGCGTGAAAGGAGACGGCGCACATAGCCGAGCAGAAAATCGATGTTGAGGGAACGTTCATGTACCTCGTCCAGAATGATGCAGTCGTATTCCAGAAGATCGGGATCGGAGCGGGTTTCCGCCAGCAGGATGCCGTCGGTCATGAACTTGATGACAGTGTTGCGGGCGGTATGGTCGTCGAAGCGGACTTTGTAGCCGACTTCCGCCCCGCATTCGCATTGCGTTTCGGAGGCCAGACGGCGCGCAAGGGCGGATGCCGCGATCCGGCGGGGCTGGGTGCAGCCGATGCGTCCGACCCGTCCGAACCCGAGGGAAAGCGCAATCTTCGGAAGCTGGGTGGTCTTGCCCGATCCGGTCGAACCGCAGACGACCACGACGGGATGTCCGCGCATGGCTTCGGCGATCTGCGGAGCCCTGGGAGTGATCGGCAGATCCGGATTCAGCTCACCGTGCAGAGCATCGGCGAAACGGTGAAGGGAATGGGCGGCGGCATTCTCCAGCTGTTTTGCAAAGGAGTCGAGTTCTTCGCCCTCCATCCGCGCAAGATTGCGGAAACGGTTTGCAAAACGGGCACGGTCGCGCAGAAGGAGCCTCGAATAAAGTTCCCTGACATGCTGTTTTTTTTCTTCCGGAGATTCTACAGTTTTCATACGGTAATATAGCACGCAAAAACGAAAAAACCATGCTCATTTATGAGCGTCCCGGCGGAAGGACGCCTTTCTTCCGGTTTTGAGCACGATATTCGCCGGGCGTGAGGGAAAAATGTTTTTTGAAGGACCGGCAGAAATCCATCGAGTTGAGAAAACCGCACGAATCCGCGATTTCGAAAGTCTTTTTGCCGGAGGAACGGAGAAGCTCCTTCGCCAGATTCAGACGCAGACTCAGCACGAACTGCATTGGAGACGCCTTGAAATTCCGTTCCCAGATCCGGTAGAAAGTCCGGTGGGAAATTCCATGCCGCTTCAGAAGGACGGACAGATCGATTTTTCTGTTGAAATTTCTCTGGAGATACGCGGCAATCGCGGTCACGGCGGGATTTTCGATATTTTCAAAAGGCCGTACGTCCGAAGGAAGAATGCACTCCATGATAATTTCAAAGGCAACCATATCCAGACGGTCCATCGTCCCCGGACGCGCAATGAAAACACAGAGCTGCTGGAGTTCCGCAATCAGCCGCTCCATCCTTTCGGTGATGACCAGCGGATGACAGCGTCCGTCGATCTTCAGTCCCGCCTCGATGAATTTTTTTCGGCACTCCTCCGGATAGCCGAGATAGATCTCATCCCACGGGCGTTCCGCCTCGATGCAGCTGACGGTTCCCTTGTCCGCGACGGAATAAACGGGCGCTTTCACCTCATATCGTTCCCGGTGGGTCTCATCGTTCCAGTAGATTTTTCCACCGTAACTTTTCATCACGAGTCCGATGAAAAGAGCATTTCTCGGAACCCGGAGCACCGGATGATAAGCCTTCGGCATGTATCCGAAATACTGGAGCTTGAAAGGAAAATTCACATAGCGCCTGAAATGTTCCGGGGAAAAAGAATACTGTTCCAGCATAAGAAGTGTCCTCCTGAAGGAAAACGTACACCGGTTCCGGCGAATGTCAAGGATTTTGGCATGAAATGATGATCTTATGGCAGGCCTTTCCATTGCGCGAACCCCGACGGCCGAATATAATATTCCGAAACAGAAAAACAGAATGAAAGGAAACCGGAATGATTCACCCGAAATATGGCCTCTTTTATGATTTTCACACCGATGTATGCTGTCCGGACATCGGGTCGGAGCTGGACGGGGAAAAATTTGCACAATCCGTCGCCGAATGCGGGGTGGACTTCCTGACCTTGCACGCCCGATGCAATCAGGGGTTCAGCTATTACGGCACGGAAATCGGAATCCGCCATCCGGGACTGAAAAAAGATCTGTTCGGAGAAATATTGTACGCCTGTAAAAAACACGGAATCGCGGTTTCAGCCTATCTGAACGGAGGATTGAGCAACGAAGAGGGGCTCGAACACCCGGAATGGCTGCGGGTGTCTCCCGACGGCCGCATTTACGCGGAGGACAGGACGAGTCCGTTTGTCCGTTCGATGTGTTTCAATTCCCCCTACCGGGAGCATCTGAAGGCAATGATCTGTGAAATCGGGAGGAAGTATCATCCCGACGGCTTTTTCATCGACTGCTACGGATTCAGCCATATCTGCGTCTGCCCGATTTGCGTGCGTGAAATGCGCTCGCTCGGATATGATCCGGAAGACATGGACAGTCTGCGCAAATACGGTAAATTCATATCGTTCCGGCTGGCGCGGGAAATCCGGGAAGCCGTCCGCGAAAACGTGCCGGAAGCGCTGCTTTACTTCAACGGTCTCGGATATGAGGAACAGAAGGGGATCGGTTCCTACATTGAATTCGAATGCCTGCCGACGTCGCCCACCTGGAGTTACGATCATCTGCCGCTGGTGGGACGCCACATCCGCGCACTCGGTTATCCGTTCGCGATGAACATGACCGCCCGATTCTACGACTGGGGCGACTTCGGGAGCATCCGGCGCACGTCCGGCATCCAAAGCGATTTTCTTCTCGGACTCGCCCTCGGACTGCGCCCGAATCTGGGGTCCCACATGCATCCGTCCGGACGCTGGGAGGACCGCGTGTTCCAGTGTGTAAAAGAAGTCTATTCCGGAGTCCGTCCGTTCGAACCGTATTTTTCCGGGACGGAACCGGTCGCGGAAGCGGCGATCGTCTTCACGAAGGACAATCTCTATTTTTCCGCGAGACCGGAGATGCGCGGCGCGGCGAAAATGCTTTCCGAACTCCAGATTCAATTCAACGTCATCACCCCGGCTTCCGGTTTCGAGAAATACGAACTGCTCATCTTCATGAAGGGCTGCATCTTCACGGAGGAAACGGCCGAAAGAGTCCGGAAGCATCTGGATGCAGGAAAAGCGGTCTGGTTCTGCGCCGACGCCGGGCTGGATTCCCGGAAAGAGGCTTTTCTATTGGAAAAGGAAACAGGGGTGAGGTATCTGGGTGAGTGCGGAAGTCATCCGGCCTATTTCCTCACCGCGCCGGAGTTCTCGGAAGAACTGTCTTCCATGCCGCGCACCTTCCATGCGGAAGGAGTCTCGGCCGCGGCGCTGGAAGGAACGGAGGTCGCGGGCGTGCTGGTGCGACCGTACTGCAACTCCGGGTGGGACGGACTCCGGGCGCACTATTACAATCCGCCGGACAAGGTCACGGAAGAACCGGCGGTCACCTTCCGCGTGAGGTGTGCTCATTGCACCCACGACCTTTTCGGAGGGTACGGCGTCACCGGCGCGGCGGAGCTGAAGGAACTCGGCGGCGCCATCCTGAAGCGGCTTCTCCCGAAACCGGCGGTCCGGCTGGAAAACGCGCCGTCTTTTGTCCGGGCGATAGTTTCCGAACAGCCCGGACTCCGCAGAACCGCGGTATATCTCCATTCTTTTATAAAAGAGGAAGAAGCGCTTTTCAAGGGAGCAACCCTTGCCCTCCGTACGGAACGGACGGTTCTGGACGCGTTCATGGCGGGAAGCGGGAAAAAGCTGGACTGCCGCAGAAACGGAGCCTATCTCGAGGCGGAACTGCCGGAGATTTCCGGATTCGCGGCTGCGGTATTTTCCTTTGTGTGACAGCACTTCGTTCCATCGCAATGGAAACAGACGTCGTTGACAAGTTCGCGCCCCTCCTGAAAATCGCGGATGTTGTCCATCGTGATTTCGGCAATGTTGTTCACGGCCTCGCGGGTGAAAAACGCCTGATGGGAAGTGATCAGGACATTCGGGAAAGTCATCAGGCGCGCCAGTACGTCGTCATTGATCCAGCGGTCGGAACGGTCCTCGAAGAAATAATCGGCCTCTTCCTCGTAGACATCCAGTCCCGCACCGCCGACCTTGCCGGATTTGAGCGCTTCGATCAGGTCGGAGGTGTCGATCAGCTTTCCGCGGCTGGTGTTCAGGAGGAAGACTCCCGTTTTCATCTGCTTCAAGGTGTCGGAACAGATCATGTGATGGTTTTCCGGAGTCAGGGGACAATGAAGGGATATAACGTCGCTTTCCCGGTAGAGGGTCTCGAGGGAAACATATTCCATTTTAAGTTCGGCGGCGGCTTTTTCGTTCGGGAAGGGATCGGAAGCAAGAATCCGGACGCCGAATCCGCCGAGGAGCCGGGCAAAGGTCAGGCCGATCTTGCCGGTTCCGATGATTCCGAAAGTCTTGCCGTGAAGGTCGAACCCCATGAATCCGTTGATGGAGAAGTTGTTCTCGCGGATGCGGCAGAAGGCGCGGTGGAGATGACGGTTGAGACAGAGAAGAAGCCCGATCGTGTATTCCGCGACCGCATAGGGAGAATATTTCGGAACACGGACGACTTTGATATGCCGGCAGGCCGCGGTGAGATCCACATTGTTGAATCCCGCACAGCGCAGGGCGACCAGCCGTACATGCAAGGCTTCAAGCGTGTGGAGGGTTTCCGCGCAAAGGTCATCATTGACGAAGACGCAAACCGCGTCGAATCCTTCCGCGAGTTTGGCGGAAGCGGGAGCGAGACGCGTCTCGAAATAGACGATCTCCGCGTTGTACCGTTCCTTGATCGCGTCGAAAGAAAGACGGTCATAGGGTTTCGTGTCGAAAAAGGCGACTCGGATTCTGTCCTGCATGAAAGTTCCTTTCCGCCTGCCCCGCAACAGAATTATTCACCCGAAAAAGACGAGAACCGGAAAGGACTCAGTCCTCCAGCTTCGTAAGGTCGTCCGGAATGGTTTCCGTGTCGTTGGCGTTTTTGGGAGCGCGCTCCTGTTTGAGCTTGTATTTCTCTGGATACATCACGTTGACCTCGTCCTTGGAACAGGTGACAGTCCGTCCGGTTTCATCCATCTGGACCACGACCTTCTGGGTCAGGAGATTGCGGTCGATGATGCGTCCGCGTCCTTCCTTGCACTCGCAGCAGTCGCCGCGGCGCGGCATGGTGCGCTCCAGTTCGAGGTATCCTTCGTGTTCGTATTTCAGACAGCACTTGAGGCGTCCGCAGATGCCGGAAATGGTGGACGGCGTAAGGGAAAGGTCCTGTTCCTTGGCCATCTTGACGTTGATGGAGGCGAATTCCGTGAGGAAGGAACAGCAACAGAGCTTCCGTCCGCAGATGGAGATGCCGCCGATGATGGCGGTTTCGTCGCGGACGCCGATCTGGCGGAGCTCGATCCGGGTATTGAGGGCCGTGGAAAGCTGTTTGACCAGTTCGCGGAAGTCGACGCGTCCCTCGGCGCTGAACTGGATGGCCAGCAGCTTGTTGTCGAAGGAATAATGCGCGTTGATGAGCTTCATGGGTAATTTGAGCTTTTCGATGAACTGCCCGGCGGTGCGGAGCGCCGACTTGGCGCGCATGAGGTTCTCATTGGCCTTACCCTGGTCGACGACAGTCGCTTTTCGTTGAATCCGAGGAACTTCCGCCTTTTTCTCGGAGGGTGGGCCGCTATGAACGGTCCGGACCTCCTCGTCAGGATTGTAGGGGGTGCGGGAAGCGGCGATCACCTGTCCGTAATCCAGAAAGAAATCCTTGCGGATGATGCACCAGTCGCCTGTTTTGAGGGTGAGCGAGTCATCCCCCCTGGCTTTATACTTGATGCCGTTGTCCAGCTGTATATCATAAAGAAATTCCATCGATTCTCTCCGTTTCGGACTTGAAAGATTGCTGTTCCTCAGGTAAAATACACCGGTACGGAAACATTTCAATAGAGAAGCGGGAATTATGGACCGTTTTTTTGGCGGATGTTTTCCGGAGGAAATTCGAAAAAAATGCGGTAAGGGAATGGGATCACTATGGCATTATATGAGAAAAATATAATCACATGCGTGGAGTTCGGGACCCACATGATCCGTGCGCTTCACGGAGCGCGGGACAAGGCGGGAAACCCCGTGGTGCTGGGAATCGGACAGGCGCCGTCCGAAGGGTCCGTGTGCAAGGGCGAGATTGTGGACTCCCGCGCTGCGGCCTCCGCGATGGCCCGGGCGCTGGACGATGCGGACAAGTCGGCCGGAGTCGTCAGCGAGCGGAAGAATGCCTATTGCATCATCAACGGCGCCTGCGTGAGTTCGCGTCAGGGCGAGGGCAAAGTCATGATCTACGACGAAGATCACAAGGTCCGCCGCACCCACATCAACGAGGCTGTCAAAAATGCCCAGAGCCTGTCCCTTCCGCCGGATCAGGCCTACCTGAACTCTTTCGATTCGTTCTTCATCCTCGATTCGCGCCGCCGGGTCCAGAACCCCGAAGGGCAGACCGCGGCGCGCCTGGATGCGTTTCTTCATATCTTTTCCGCCCACCGGAACGCTGTCGACACGGTCCGCTCCATTATGCGCGAACTCGGATTCGAGGAAAAAATCCTCTGCGTATTTTCCGCCGTTGCGGCCGCCTACGGCGTGCTCCAGGACGAGGAAAAGCGGGACGGCGTTCTGCTGATCGACATGGGAGCGGGCGTGACCGACTATATCGTGATCCAGGGGGACGGCGTGCTGATGAGTGGCGTCCTGCCGATCGGGACGGACCATATCGCCAACGACCTGTCCATCGGGCTCGAACTGAGTGTCGACCAGTGCCGGAAATTCCTGACCGACCAGACCCTTGCGCGGAAAATCGCTTCCGGCGAACCGTTCATCGAAGTCAATGGACCCGTGCACGGGACGAAGCGGAGAATTCCGGTCGGCTCGTTCGAACGGATCATGGATTTGCGCCTTCGCGAAACGTTCTCCATCCTCCGGGAACGCCTGGACCCCCGCACTTGTGCGCCGCAGACGGAAAAAGGGATTGTTTTCTGCGGAGGAGGCGCATTGATTCCCTCCGTGCGGAAAGTGCTGGGCGAAGACATGCGGATGCCGGTCCGCACCGGAATGCCTTTCGGAATCTCCGGAGCCATGACCGGCATTGAAAATCCCTGCCGGTTCGCTTCGCTGCTCGGACTGCTGAAATATGTGGTCGCCTCGGAAACGGATTCCGACGAAAACGGGATCGGCAAATTCGGGGACGCCCTGGAAGGTCTCGGCGAATCCTTCGTCAAAAAGGTGAAAGACATTACAAAGGTGTTCAAGATATGAGCGAAACACAGGAAACCCCTCTTTTTCAGGAGTCCCCCGCAGTGAATGCGGCGGCGTCGGAAAACAAGAAGATCCTGATTGTCGGGATCGGCGGCTGCGGCGCCAAAGTTCTGAAGGTCTTCACCGGAATTCCAGGCTCGAAAGTCTTCGATCTCCTGCTGGTGGACACCGACAAGGACTCGATGGGCCTCTGTCCGGAGATTCCCGCGATCCATCCGGAAGCCAACTGGACGACCGACTCCGGGCTTGGCTGCGGCGGCGATCCCATGAAAGGGGAACGCGCCATCGCCCGCGAACGCTCCAAGCTGATGCAGGCCATCGGCGAACATGATTTTCTGGTGACGGTCGGCGGACTCGGCGGAGGGACCGCGAGCGGCGGCGTCCACACGATCGCCAGCGTCGTCAAGAACCTTTCCATCCCCTCCGTGTTTCTGCTGACGACCCCGTTTTCCTTCGAATCCTATACGAAAAGGAATAACGCCGAACAGTGCCTGAAGGATCTCCAGAGCGTGACGGAAGTGCTCGTTCCGCTGCCCAACGACCTTCTGTTTTCCACCCTGCCGCCGGACACCTCCGTGGAGGAGGCCTTCGAAAAAGCCTCTCTCGAACTGGCGGCGTCCGTTTTCGGCGTTGCGGAACTGTTCCGCAGCAAAAAACTCATCGGCCCCGACTTCGCCGAGTTTTCGACCACCCTGAAAAAAGGGTGGACGTCCTGTGCCTTCGGCGTCGGGCGGGCCACTTCCGACGACGGCCTCGACCGCTGTTCCCTGGCGCTGGAACGCATGCTCGAATCCCCCTTCCTCGGCGGCATGGACCGTCTCAGCTCCAGCAATGCGGTCATCGTGACCATGACCGGCGGTCCGGACCTCCAGATTTCGGAAATGAAACGCACCCTCGAAAACATGACCTCCCTGCTGCCCGGCGGGGTGAAGATATCCGCCGGCGTGACGATCAATCCGGATTATCACACCATGGTCCAGATCGCCGCGCTGGCGATCCGCTACGATCCCGTTCAGGAAACCGCCATATCACAAGCCTCGACGGATTCGCTGTGGATCTCGCCGCCGGTCCGACCGACCGCTTCGGAAAAGAGCACGTTCGAACAGGGACTGCTGAATCTTCAGAGTTATTCCAAGGGAATTTTCGCCAACGTCGCACCGGCGAAATACAAGGATGAGGATCTGGATATTCCGACCTTCCAGCGGCGCGGTATCAGCATCGACAAAGGAAGCACCGGCAAATGAAAAGCCTTTTCAGCCGGGGCTTCCTTCCCGTCTGCGCCCTGCTGCTGTCCTCCTGCGGCGCGGAAAACATTTCTTCCGGAAAGCCGCCCGGAACAGATGCCCCGCTGATGTATTCCTACGCTGAAAAATCGGTTTCCTTCGGGAACCGGCCCTCCGGCTCGGAAGCGATCGCGAAATATGCGGAATGGATCCGGAAAACCGCCGCGGAATCCGGAAAGTTCAAGGTCTCGGCGATGGAGTTTGAAGACACCACCCCAAGCGGACCGCTCAAATTCCGGAACATCCTTGCGGAAATCGAAGGCCGCTCCAACGACTTCGTAATCGTCGGAGCCCACTACGACGGCAAAAAATTCCTCGCCATCCCCGACTTTCAGGCGGCCAATGACGGGGCGTCTGGAGTCGCCGCGCTTCTCGGCATGATCCGCGCCCTGCAGAACAATCCGCACAGGCCGCCCGTCGGGATCAAGTTCGTCTTTTTCGACGGAGAGGAAAGTCTCTATTCCTACACGGACAACGACGGGCTTCACGGCAGCCGGCGGCTGGCGGAAGAGTGGTCGCGGCAAGGGCTTCTGAAACGCTGCCGGGCCATGTTTCTGCTGGACATGATCGGAGACAAGGACCTCTGCATCACGGTTCCGGCGAACTCCTCCCGCGAACTGGTCCGCGTATTCGAGTCGCTGGCCGGGAAGCTGACGCCGCCGCTGAACTACAGGCTGCGCGAGGGCGACATCATAGACGACCATGTTCCATTTTTGAAGGCGGGAATCCCTTCATTGAACATGATTGATTTCGAGTATGGCCCGGAAAACCGGTACTGGCACACATCCGGGGATACGCTGGACAAAATTTCAGGACAAAGCATGAAGACGATTGCAGATCTGACCCTCCAGATGATATGGAACCTTCCATAAATCCCTCCTGAATAGCGAATGATTTTCAGCACGATTTTGATCTTTTTCCATAAAAAAAACGAAAAAAATGCGGTTTCTTGCAAAAAACGGTGTTGAAATTCATAAAGTCAATGTTATATTCGGATTTGGAAAGAGTTGAATAATTGACCCAAATATTTTAAAAAACTCAACAAAAAAAAAGGAGAGAGGGACTATGGTATATCTATACATAGCCTTGATGGTCATCGCCCTGATTGGAATTATCTGGTGCCAGAAAAAACAAAAAACGAATCCGAATGCACAGGCTTTTGCCTTTGTCTTTCTTGTACTGATCCTTGTCGGCGCCGGCGGAATGCTTTATGAAACAGGCATTTTCGGCGGAGACCGCGAAATGGACAAGATCATTTCCAATGAAGTCCGCTATGCCAAAGCCCGTTCTCAGGTTCTGGCCGACTATATCGGCAAGACCTATCCCGGCCAGAAGGCCATCATCATTACCGAAGCCAACGTGAACCAGAGCCCCATCAGCAAGGCCAGCCTTGATACCATGGCGGCCGCTCTGACCGCTGCCGGAATCAATGTGGTCGCCACGGAAGCCCTGAACATCCCGGAAAGCTCTCCCGAAAATCCGGTTCCGCTGGAAGTCGCTCTGACCGCCAAGGTCTACAACGACATCTTCAACAAATATAAAGATGCCAATCTCTACATCGTCATGAGCCAGCTTCCCTTCGTCGGAACCGAGCTCCAGAAACTGGCCTGCTGGAAGATGGATCCCCAAAAGTCCAGAATCATCCTCGTGAACGGTGAAGTGTTCAATCTGAAGGGCGCGATCGCCACCGGACACATCGGAGCCGCTGCCGCCATGAAGACCGGCCCGGAAGCCTACGATCCTGAAAAGACCGCACCGAAGGAAACTCAGGCTGCGTTCGACACCCGGTACATTCTGGTTACCCCCCAGAATGTCAAGGAAGTTGCTGAAAAGAACAAGGACATCTTTGCAAAATAAAAGATTTTTCTTCTTTTCGAGACTTTAAAATCACAGGACGTTCGAGTATACTATCGGACGTCCTTTTTCATTTGTGTGCGGGAAAGTTTCCGCGGCGGGACGGAGACATGAAGCAGGAGTTAGATCAATTATGGCAGAATCAGACGATATCAATAAATGGCTCAAAACTTTTACTCCCCGGGCAAGACACGTGCTCATCCTTGCGCAGAAAGAAGCCCAGCGGTTCAATCATGACGCCGTGGGAGCCGAACACCTTCTGCTGGGGATCGTCGCCCTGGGAGAAGGCGTGGCCGTCGAAGCCCTGAAAGCGGTGGGAGTCAATCTCGAAAACCTCCGCGCGGAAGTCGAAAAACAGATCCCCCCCTCCGGGGAAATCAAACAGCAGGGAGCCGTCCCCTTCGTTCCCGTCATGAAGAAGATATTTCTCAATGCGGCCGAAGAAGCGCGGAATATGAATTACAATTATATCGGCACGGAACATCTGCTTCTGGCGCTTCTCCGCGATCCGTCCGGCAGCATCGCCAAAATTCTCAAGGGGATGGATGTGGACTTCACCCGTGTCCGCAAGGAGGTCATGCGCTCTCTGGATCCCGACTTCATCCCGGACTCCGACGAGGACAATTCCGCTCCGGAGGAAGAGAAAAATCAGGATGCCTTACGCCAGACTCCTTCCTCCGAACTGAATGCACTGAATACCTTCGGACGCGACCTCACCGAACTGGCCCGGAAGGGGGAACTGGACCCTGTGATCGGACGCAAGAACGAAATCGAACGCGTCATCCAGATTCTCTGCCGGAGGACCAAGAACAATCCGGTGCTGATCGGCGAGGCCGGTGTCGGCAAAACGGCTATCATCGAAGGACTTGCACAGGCGATCGCATCTTCCGATGTGCCGGAAATCCTCCGCAACAAAAAAATCTTTTCTCTGGACCTTCCCCTGATGGTCGCGGGGACCAAATACCGCGGACAGTTCGAGGAACGGATCAAAGCCGTGATCGATGAAGTCACCAACTCGAAACGGGTAATCCTGTTCATCGACGAACTCCATACCATCGTCGGCGCTGGCGGAGCGGAAGGCGCCATGGACGCGGCCAACATCATCAAGCCCGCCCTGTCCCGCGGCGAGCTTCAATGCGTCGGCGCAACCACGCTGGACGAATATCGGAAGGGAATCGAAAAAGACTCGGCGCTGGAACGCCGCTTCCAGCCCGTCATTGTGGAACCGCCCTCCGTCGAGGACGCCATCCTGATTCTCAAGGGACTTCGCGAAACGTATGAAAAACATCATAAAGTCAAATACACCGACGCGGCCCTGGTTGCGGCGGTCAAGCTTTCAGACCGCTATATTTCCGGTCGCTTCCTCCCTGACAAAGCCATCGATGTGATGGATGAGGCCGGTTCCCGCGCCCGCATCATGAATATGCCCAAGGCGCCGGACGTTTCCGCCATGGAGGCGGAGATCAAGACCATCACCACTGAGAAGGAGACCGCGATCGCCGAACAGAAATACGAACATGCGGCCACCCTCCGAAACCGCGAACGCGAACTGAAAATCGAAATCGACAAGGCGCTGGAAGACTGGCGAAAAACCTGCGAACAGCACTCCTCCGTCATCGGGGTGGATGAAATTACGGAAGTGCTCTCAAAACTCTGCGGCGTTCCCATCCACCAGCTCCGGGAAGGCGAGAACGAGCGTCTTCTCCGCATGGAGGAGGAAATCGGGAACACCGTCATCGGACAGGCGGACGCGGTTTCCGCGATCTCCCGTTCGCTGCGCCGTTCCCGCGCGGACCTCAAGGACCCGCGCCGTCCCATCGGCTCCTTCATTTTCCTGGGCCCGACGGGCGTCGGCAAAACCTTGCTGGCAAAGGCTTTAGCCGAATTCATGTTCGGTGACCCCGAAGCGCTGATCCAGGTGGACATGTCCGAATTCATGGAAAAATTCAACGTCAGCCGCCTGATCGGATCGCCTCCGGGATATGTCGGACACGGCGAAGGCGGAGAACTGACGGAACGCGTCCGGCGGCGTCCCTACAGCGTGGTGCTTTTCGACGAAATCGAGAAGGCCCATCCCGACGTGATGCACATCCTCCTCCAGATTCTGGACGAAGGCAAGATCACGGACACTCTCGGACGCCGGGTCGATTTCCGCAATACGGTCATCATCATGACCAGCAACATCGGCGCGGAACAGATCTTCAAAAACTCGTCCCTCGGATTCGGCACAGGGACCGCAACGGACGGTTCCTACGAAAAAATCCGGGACCGTCTGCTGGAAATCGCGAAAAAGAATTTCAAACCGGAATTCATGAACCGCGTGGACGAGGTGATCGTCTTCCGCCGTCTGGAACATGCCGACCTCGAAAAAATCGTACTGGCCGAAATCGCCAAACTGGCCGACCGTCTCCACGACCAGGGACATGAGCTGGCAGTGGACAAGGAAGTGATCAGCTTCCTGATCGAAAAGGGATATCAGCCGGAATATGGAGCGCGTCCGCTCCGCCGCGCGATCGAACGTTTTCTGGAAGACGCCCTGGCGGAAGACATTCTCCACGGCTATTTCCATAACTCTCCGAAAATCCATGCAAAGCTCGACAATACCCGGATCGTCTTCCTGCCGGAAGGGAATGAATCCGTAGGGACGGTCGCGGCGACACACTCCGCGGGTTCCGCGGACGGGCAGGTCGAGGTTCCTCCGCTTGAATTGTCGACGGAAGCAGCCCCCAAGTCAAAGGCGGGCTCCAGAAACGTACGCAGGAAGAAAAATGAGTGAGGAGCTTTTCGATATCATTGACGACGCCACCGGAAAGGTGACGGGGACCGCCTCCCGGCGGAAATGTCACGGAAACCCGTCCCTGATCCACCGGAGTGTCCGGGTCATGGTGTTCCATCCCGACGGCAGCGCCATGCTTCTCCAGAAACGGGCCATGACCAAGGACATCTTTCCCGGACGCTGGGATTGCGCCGTCGGCGGACATCTCGACTCCGGAGAGACCTATGAGAAAGCCGCGGTCCGCGAAATGGGTGAAGAGCTGGGACTTCCTCCCGGACTTCCCCTCAAACATCTTTTCGATATGAAGGTCCGCAATGAAATCGAGTCGGAAAACGTCCGTGAGTTCTCGACGGTCACCGGAGGACCTTTCAACATCCAGCGGTCCGAACTGGACGAAGTCCGTTTCTTTTCCTTCGCGGAACTGAAACGGATGCGGAAAGAACACCCGGAAGAGATGACTCCGCTGCTGACGAGGGAACTCGACGAACTGTTCAAAACAGGAATGTGACATGCCGGAGTTTTCACCAGACATTGAGGAGTATTCCGCCGCGCGCGAGGTCTGGAAGCAATATAGAAAATCCTTCAGCGCAATGCTCGGTCTAGTCATCATCCTCCTGCTGGTCGCAGTGGCTCTCTGCGCGCCGCTCCTCGCCAACGGTGCCCCGCTTCTGGCGCGTCTCAATGGAAAATTGTCCAGTCCCGTCCTGTCCGCCATGATCGCGCCGGAAAGCACGGAAATCTTCGTGTCGAAAACCTTCAACTTCCTGCTGTTCGCCATTCCGCTGTGCGTGATTCTGTATTTTCTGCTGTGGAAAAGGAGCCGGAAATTTTTCTGGATTGTTTCCATTCCGCTGCTGATTGCTCTCGCCGCGCCATTTATTCTGCAGGGCGGGCGGCTGGACAAGACCCCCTGGCGTGAAGTGACTCACGGTTTGAAGAATGGTAATTTCGCCATCTTCGCGCCGGTGCCCTACGGACCGTTCGAAACGGTCGGAATTCCCTATCAGAAATCCAGCCGGGAGCACTGGTTCGGCACGGATCAGGCGGGACGGGATGTCTTCGCGAGAATGATCTACGGGGCGCGGGTCTCGCTGGCGGTCGGCTTCATGGCGACCGGAATCGCCATGTTTCTGGGAACGGTCATCGGGCTTTTCGCCGGCTACAAGGGGGGGCGCGCCGACCTCTTTGTGATGAGGCTGGTGGAGATTGTGATCTGTTTCCCGACCTTTCTTCTGCTGCTGATCCTGATGTCCATTCTGCTGGATTACGGCTCCCGGCAGTCCATTCTGCTGGTGATCGCGGTCATCGGGCTGACCGGATGGACAGGACTCTGCCGTCTGGTGCGCGGCGAAACGCTCAAGGTCCGCCAATCCGCCTACATCCAGAGCTGCGAGGCCATGGGAGTGCCGGTCTGGAGAATTCTGCTGTTTCATCTGCTGCCGAACGTTTCGGCGCCGATTTTCGTCTCGTTCACCTTCGAGGTGGCTGGAGCCATCCTTGCGGAAAGCTCGCTGAGTTTCCTGGGATTCGGCGTGCAGGACCCGACCTCGAGCTGGGGAGAACTGCTCCGGCAGGCGTTCCCGGACCCCCTGACCTACTGGCATCTGATGCTCTGGCCGGGACTCGCGATCTTCCTCGCGGTCTGCGCCTTCAACTTCGCGGGCGAAGGCCTCCGCAAGGCTCTCGACACCCGGAACCGCAACGGATAGAACCGAATCACTGAACGTCCATGCCGCCGGTGGATGGATGTTTTTCCAGATAATCGGCAATGGTCCGGGCGGTCTCCAGACCGATCCCCTCCACCCGGCGCGCGATTTCTTCGGGCGAAACGCGGCGAAGCCTTGTCACGGATCCGAACTCCTTCAGGAGAGCCTGCTTGCGGACGTCTCCGATACAGGGGATCTCATCGAGAATGGAGTCCCGGATGGTGCGGAGACGGAGCGCACGGTGATAGGTCACGGCAAACCGGTGCGACTCGTCCCGGATGGCCTGAAGCAGTTTGAGAGCGCTCCGGTTCCGGTCGAGAACCACGGGGTCGCTGCCGCCGGGGATGAATATTTCCTCATTCCGCTTGGCAAGTCCGATGACGGGAAACGGGGGACACCGCAGCGCCACAAGGGCATCAACCGCGGAGGAGAGCTGTCCCTTGCCGCCATCGACGATCATGAGGTCCGGGAGAGGCTCCTTTTCCTCCAGAAGCCTGGAAAAATGCCGCGTCACGATTTCCTTCATCATGGCGAAATCGTTGGCCCCCTCCACAGTGCGGATTCTGAACCGCTTGTAGGCGTTCTTCTGCGGCTTTCCGTTCTGAAAAACCACCATGGAAGCCACGGAAAGAGTTCCGGAAATGTTCGAATTGTCGAAACAGATCATGGACCGCGGAGGAGCCGGAAGCTGAAGCGCGTCCTGAAGGTCGGCCACCGCGCTTTCCCCGTCAACCACCTGCGGGAGAAACACATTCGGAAACGTCCGGTTTTTCGTTCCGTAGAGCGACTCGATGTTCTTTGAGATATCCCGGTAAAGAGCCGCCTTCTCGAAGTTGCGTTTCTGCGCCTCTTCGTGCATTTTCCCGTAAAGGAGGGCGGTCATTTCGTCCGTGTTTCCGTTCAGCAGGGCGATGAGGGAATCCACACGGGCCAGATATTCCTCCGGAGAAACTTTTCCGATGCACGGACGACAGCAGTCCCGAACGGTTCCGGAGAGGCAGTGGGCGTATTCTTCCTGTCCCGGATTCGGGTGCCGGCAGGTCCGGAGGGAATAATAGCGCAGGAGGAAATCGAGTGTCTGGCGCAAAGCGCTTCCGTTCGGAAACGGACCGAAGTAGAGACAGGAGTCATCCTTGCGGATCCTGGCAAGGCGCGGACGCGGAAAGTTTTCACTGCGGTCAATGCGGATCAGAGGCATCCGCTTGTCGTCGCGAAGGAGGATGTTGTATTTGGGGGCGTATTCCTTGATCAGGCGGGATTCCAGCAGGAGGGATTCATCCTCATTGCGGACCGTGATGCACTCCCAGCTGTCGATGGAATTCACCAGGGACCGGAACTTCGGATCGGCACGGTTCTCGCGGGAAGGCTGGAAATACTGGGACATCCGCCGCCGGAGGTTGGAGGCCTTGCCGACATAGATCACTGAACCGAAGGTGTCGCGGTAGATGTAGACCCCCGGTTTGGACGGGATGTCTCCTGGATGGAAAACGATCTTTTTCAGAGACATGAGAATACCATTATTCCAGTTGGTTTTGTGGGGATTACAATAACCGGGAAGGCGAAAAAAACAATCGGCGGAAAGGAAAAACAATTAAAAATCATGAGAAAGGCGTTAAAAAGCGCAAAAACGGGAACTTTTTTAGTAATTTTATTGTATCCGAGACTTGACAGATTGCTCTCGAAACTGTATTTTGCATGTATGTGTTTTGGGCTGTTGAGAAAATGAGATAAAAAAGGGATCAAAAATGAGGAAAAGGTCATTGGTTTTCTTTGTGTTTGCGGTTCTTTTTTCGGCTTGTTTTGTACTGACGGCTCAGAGCAAGACAAAAAGGGCCTCCAAAACCGTCCCTCCTTTCAATATCCCGACAGAACTGGTATCCGTCGATCTCTCTCTTCAAAAACCGCCTGCCATTTCAATTGACAACAAGAAAACCCGTATCGGAAGCACCACATCCGGAAGCGGATACGCCAAGCAGTGGCTGGTGGCGGAAATCACCTTTGCCTTCTCCATTCCAGACAACCTCAAGTCGTCACAGCCCGTCTGCCACGAAAATCTGCGGATTGAACTCTTCCTGACGGTTCCCTCCACCACCTCGCGGGGAAAAGTCGAATACAGCTGGTTTTACGGCGCCCAGGTCCTTCACGGCGTTGTGGTGGATCCGACGATGAAAGAACAGAAGTATCTGGTTTCCCTTTTCATGCCGCCCAGCTACGTGTATATGTATTTCCCGAAAGACAAAACGGATAAATACAACCTGAAGGAAATGGAAGGAGTTGTTCTGTTCTTCGACAAGGACGGGGTCCTGATCGGAGCAAAAGCCTTTGAAGTGAAGGGCAAACTTTCCAAAAACAGAAGTACACAGCTCATTGACGCAGTGGGGGATATCAGGAAGTCGCAGAAGATGCCGCTCATGCTCTGGCCAAGGGAAAAAACTCCCTGGCAGTGGATCGATTCAGACCGTTTCGAGTTGCCGAAAACAGAATTCCCGGATGTCCCTGTAACTACCACTGGCGGAAAAGATGAGGGAGGAACGGAATAGTCCATGGCCTCGAACGATTATTTGCTCTGCATCGACATCGGCGCCAACAGCATAAAGGCGGCCGAATTTTCATACTCCGCGGAAGGGGAAATGCTCCTGGAGCGTTTTGCCTTCACCGAATACGGAGGCGTTGAAGGGGCTTTTGCCGAAATCGTCGACAATGGCACCTCGGAAAAGCTCCATGATGCGCTGGAAAGAATTCTGAAGGAAAACTCTTTCCTGTCCAAAAAGGTCAATGTTTCGCTTTCCGGCCACAATGCGTATATCCGTTTCGTCAAAGTGCCTTCCATGGTCAATGACGAAAAGAAGATCAAGCAGATCATCGAATTCGAGGCGAAAAGCGCGATTCCCTTTGAGATGCACGAAGTCGTGTGGGATTCCCAGCTTCTGAACGTGGCGGACGACAACGGGGAAATCGAGGCCATGTTTGTGATCGTCAAGAGTGAAGAGATCGAGCGGATTACCGCCCTGATCGAATCCTTCAATAAACAGATTGCCCTGATCGAAGTGGCGCCCACGGCCTGTTACAATGCCGCCCGCCTGAATGGAATCGGCGATGACAACTGCGAACTGATTCTGAATATCGGCGACCGCTGTTCCTCTCTTCTGTTTGTGGACAACGGCCGCTTTTTTGTCCGTATCATCCCGATTGCCGGTCATGCCATCACCCTCCAGATCAGCAAGGAATTCGGAATCTCGTACGAGGAGGCGGAAGAAATGAAGAGACGCCACGGCTTTGTGGCGCTCGGCGGCGCTTATGAGGAACCGGATTCCGAAGTAGCCGCGACCGTCTCGAAGATCGTCCGGAACGTGATGACCCGTCTCCATGGTGAAATCAGCCGCTCCATCAATATCTACCGTTCCCAGCAGAAGGGGCGCAAGCCTGAAAAGCTCTATCTTTCCGGCGGCAGTTCCGTCATGGGGTTCACTCCCCGGTTCTTCTCGGAAAAGCTCCGCATTCCGGTGGAATATTTCAACCCGTTCAAGAACATTGCGATCAGTCCCGACATCGACAAGGAAAGACTGGCCGATATCGCCCATATGTTCTCCGAACCGATCGGCTTGGCGTTGCGCCATCTGATGACCTGCCCCGTAGAAATCTCCCTGGTTCCGCAATCCCTTCAGAAATATATTGAATTCAAAGGAAAAATTCCTTACTTCTACGCATCCGCCGCCTCTCTGCTGCTTTGTCTGCTGGTCACCTTTTTCGGTTTTTCCAAGCAGTTGGAAATCGCCAATGCAAAGAAGAAGGTCTCACAGGAATTTCTCCAGAAAACCAAGAATGTCGTTTCCAAACTTCGGAATGCGGAAAGTGAGTTCAATTCAGCGAAGTCGGAATATGAAGAGGCATCCAAGATTCTGAACGATAGAAAGTTATGGCCGAATATCCTGAATCAGGTGGAGTCCATTCTTCCGGATGATGTGTGGCTTACCAGATTTGAGCTCTCCACACAGAGCGGGCAGAAGAAAGGCGCCGACACATCCAGAGGCGGCAGAGGGGGAGGAGCCCCGCCCCCGCCCCCCGTTCAGGAATCACTGTTCGCAGGGATGGGTGGTGGACCCGCGCCTGCCGCTCCGGTAGATTACATCTCCGTTTATCTGGAAGGGCACGGACTGGTGGTAAACAATGATTTCAGCGAATGGTTCACTCGCAGACTCAGTAATTCAAAATTCTTTGTTTTCAACAAAAACACGGATGTGATTGATACCCTTCAGGACGGAGTTTTCATGGACGGCGCCTTCAATGTGGCAACTTTCAAATTAACCCTGAAGCTGACGGAGCCGATAAAAAGGTAAGGACTGTTTTCCCCGATGAATCTTCTGAAGAAAAACATTATTTTTGTTATCGTCTGCGTGTTGACGGTGATTGCCTCCGCATACTTGATTTATCTTGATTTTGCGAAGCAGAGCGAGGTCATGACCACAAACGAGGAAGCTCAGAAAAGTTCAGAGGAAAGCGCCAGCGCCTACAAATCCGGAAACAAACCCGTCGAACAGAATGTGGAAATGATTCATGCCGATACGGAAAAACTTAAACACAAAACGACGGCTCTTCAACGGATATTCGGAAAACCGTACCGGAAAGCGATGCTTGCTTTCGCCGCCACTGTAAAATCTTCGGAAGATGAACTTTACGCAAAATTCAGCGCACTGTTCAACGATGAAAAAGAAAAAGTAAAAACCGCCGACATATTGGTTCCGAAACTTCTGGAATCCCTTGAAAAAGAAAAAAATATTTCCAAGCAGGACATGGAAGCCGCATTCAGAAAATTCATTGCGGACGTCCAGACGGAGACGGTCGAGGATCTCACATACCATACCGGTTATTCCCTGCTCGCGGCGGCTCTTGGACTTCAAAGGACCATGAGCGCTTCCATGACCCACGTCTACCTGACCCAGATTCAGAAAAAAATCAATGATCAGCGTCTCATCCCCGGAGTCACCAAACTTTCCACCGTTCAGGACTTTACCTTCAACCAATTTGTTCAGACGTTCCCCTCCGGCGATGCCATTATCGACATCCTTTACACCATGCCCATCTATGAAGATATTTTCACCCGGATGAAAAAAGCAAGGCTGGTTCTGGTGGACTCGTTCTCCAGAATCAGCGTTGTCAAACTTTCCGAGAAATACACGGTATACTCATTTAAAGCAAGAGTATATGGTCCGATGGATTCCATTCGCGAATTTGTAAACAGTCTTCAGAATGCATATAAGGATAACCGGGTATACGTCATTACGTGGATTTCGATTTCTTCGCGCTCCACCGACGAAGTGGAAAGAACCCGCACCCGTATTTTCGGAACAGGGTCTCCTTCCCAGGACCAGGTGGATGGCACGCGTGGCGCCGCCCGTCGGCAGCCGGTATCCCGAACGCGTCGCAGCGAACTTGAAATCGAAATGCAGCCGGACTATGGAAGTACGATCATAGGACTCGACAACAATGTGACGGCCGATATCGAATTTAAATACTATGTCTATACGGGCGACTGGCTGAGGAAACAAAATTAACGGATGAGGTCTTGACGTGCAGGCATTGCTGAAAAAACATTATGAGAAAATACTGTTGGCATCCCTTCTGACAGTGTTTATCTGTCTGCTTGTCTTCCAGTTGATCCTCTGGCAGCAGGGGGAACAGATCCAGGTGATTTCCCTGAAAGGGTTCAAGCAGCCGCCGCCCAACTATGTGGCCGTCAAGTTTGAGGCGGATGACTCTCCATACAATCAATTGGCTCGTCTGGCCAACTTCCCCTATTGGGAAAAAAGCGTCTCCAGAGACGGAAGACGGAATTTCACCGACATGTTTCTCCCATATCCCCTGGCCGTCTGCCCCTACTGCAGCCGGGTCATCCCATCCAACGCCTTCCCCGCAGTCAATACTCTTGAGCGCGGGGTCTGCCCTTACTCGGATTGCCGGAAAACGCTTCGAGCGCCCTTGCGCACTGTCCTTGCCGAGAACATCGATACCGACGGCGACGGAATTTCGGATAAAGATGAGACTGCGTTGGGGATGAATTCGAAAGATCCCACCGATTCTTTTGTCGATACCGATGACGACGGGTTCACCAACTATGAAGAATATGTTGCAAAAACCAAAATCAACGACCCGAAGAACCATCCTCCCTACTATGAAAAAATTCGGGTTGCCAGCATTATGCGCGCACGTCTTCCGTTCATGCTGAAAAATATCTCTTTCACGGACAAAAAAGACAAGACCAGCGCCAGAGTCCAGATCGAGATCAAGATTCGCCGTCCCAGCGGGGAGGCTACCAAGAACGATCTGCTCCGCATCGGCGACCCCTTCCTTACATTGGTTGGGCGCTTCCAGATTCTGGACATCATCCCCGAGTTCTCCACCAATGCCACTGGATTGGAAGTCAACAATTCCAAGATCATTGTCCAGCGGGATGACACCAAGGAAAAAATGACGGTTGAAATCGGAAAACCTGTCGATGAACCGCGTGAAAAAATTACACTCATCTCCGAAGGAAACAAACAGGAAATGGAACTTTTTGTGGGATCGGAATTCACTGTCGGAACCATGAGAACGAATGTGGACAAATACAAGGTCGTTTCCTGCAATCAGGCGGCGCGAACAGTCGTTCTCCTTTTTGAACAGGAAGGTAAAGAATATACGGTAGGTCCCAAAACCATAATGCAGTCCAGGGTGGATGCCGTAAAAAAGCCTCCGAGACCGCCGCAGTCCCCACGGGATGAGAACAGAAAATAATATATAAGGATTAACCATGAAAACATTATTTTTGAAATGGGATGGACACGCCATCGGAATGATGCTCGGTTTTCTGGTGACCATGATGATATCTCATCCGCTGTATGGTCAGGCGGAAATAGGCGGCAACCCCGGTGAACCGAAGCTGGATGCTTTTGAATTTGATGTCCCGTCCAATGTCCAAAGCGAAGAGCTCAAAGGACGCAAAGCCGTTCTTGAAAACAACGTCTTCCCCCAGGTGAAACTGGGAGATAAGTTCATGCAGCAGAAGGACTACCAGAGCGCATTCCAGGCCTATGAGAGAGCGGCCTCCATTCTCTCAAAAAGCAATCTGGGAAGCGGTCCTTACGTCATTTCCGTGCAGGGCCGGATTTCCGCACGCATGCTGGAAGCCCGCAAGCAATGGGGGCTTTCGGTTTTCAATAACGCCAAGAAAGTATATCTGGCCGCCCTCGTCGCCAAGAAGCATGAAGACACCATGGAAGGGTTCAAAACCGCGGAAAAAATTGCCCTCTCTTCTCTCCCCGCCTACTATGCCGGAAAAACGGAAAAAGAAATGGCGCCGTCTGTTGTTGGCCCCCTGACGAAATCAAATCCGGCTTTCAATGACAATGTTCAGGCCTTCGTCATGGACTGCAACAAGATGTCCGCCGCATATGACTTTAAAAATGAAACCTCCCTTGACACCGTTGATCCTGACTACAAGCGCCGCAACGAAGAAGTAGCGCTGCTGTTGAAACAGGGCGAAGTCTACTACAATACCAAGCAGTATGAGAAAGTCCGTTCCAGCATGGAAAAAATCCTGGTGCAGGATCCTTACAACCAGAAGGCGCTGACACTCCTCAACAAAACCTACAAAAAGCTGTATCTGATTGGAATGGCAAGAGCGGACATTGACGCGATCGAACGGATGGCGGAAGTGGAATGGAAATGGAATGAGCCGATTCCCCCTGTCGATTCCATCAGTTCGGATAATGCCCCGCGTGAAATTTCCGGAACCCGCGCCGCTCTTTATGACAAACTTCAGAAGATCATCGTTGATAAAGTCGAATATGAATCTTCCGACATTCAATCCATTCTGGAACATCTGGCCAAGATCAGCAAACAGCAGGACCCTGAGAAAATCGGAGTCAGCATCATTCCGCCATCCAGCGCCGATCTGCGGACAAGAAAAATTCAGTATCTTGAACTGGAGCAGATGCCTCTGCTCGACATTATCAAATATGTCTGCGAAATCGCGGGACTGAAGTATAAAATCGATGACAAGGCCGTGATTGTCGGAGTCAAACCGGCCGGAGACATGGAACTGGCTTTCTTCCCCATCCGCAAATCCATGATCCAGCGGATTGCCGTGGAAGGAGAAGGTCCTGCGACAAAAACGGAAGTGAAAACCGGCAAACTTTCCGAAGCCACTGAAAAGTTTGCCGACAAAAGTCTTCTGGAAGAGGTGAAGGATGAGCGCAAAACTCCGGAAGTGACACAGGAAATGCTCAAAAACTACTTCACTCCGATGGGAATTACTTTCGATGAAGGCAGTGCCATTTCATATGACTCGAAAACGGGTAAGCTGATTGTAAAAAACACCCCGGAAAATCTCCGGAAAATGGAAACGCTGCTCAAGGAAATCGACATTCCGCCGCCGCTGGTCCTCGTAGAATCCAAAATTCTGGAAGTCACCATGAGCACGTTGGAAGAGCTCGGCTTCGACTGGGTGCTCACATATACGAACACGGATACAAACCATACCGTTACTTTCGCCGGACTGGATTCCAGTACATTCTACAGAAGCAAAAGCAACCATTATGTTGTCAGCGGCTTGAAGTTAATCCCGAACTTCGGCAATGAAAACCAGTTCGATCTTTCTCTTTCCATCCGCGCGATCGATCAGAAAGACCGTTCTGAAATGCTGGGTGCGCCCCGTCTTCTTGTCGCTTCCGGATATACGGCAAAACTTGAAGTCGCAGAAGAGCGGTATTTCCCGGACAGCTGGACCGACCCGGAAGTGGAAATCGTCAACGGAACTTCCTACACCTATACTCCTCCCACTCCGGAATTTGGCGATTCCACCCCCGTGGGTACCATTTTCACCGTAACCCCCACCGTCGGTTCCAACAATTATACGATCGTTCTCAACATCGAGACGGACATCACCCGGATGACCGGCTGGTCGAACTATGACTACAGCATCATTATCGGCGGCCTGATGACCTCTCTGGCCGACCGTTCCGCAACCAACCTTTCACCCAAGATGAAAATGCCTGAATTCTCAAAGCGTTACATCAAGTCGACGGTGAAAATTTATGACGGTGAAACCGTTGTAATCGGCGGTATTCTCGAAGACATTGCCTCCCGCGTGGATGACAGATGGCCAATTATGGGAGATGTTCCTCTTATCGGTCGATTGTTTACCAACGGGTCCAGCGCCAGTGTAAAAACCAACCTTCTGATTTTTGTGACGGCAAGACTTATGAAAGGAAACGGACTCCCTGTCAGGGAAGCTCGTAAACAGGGACTCTTTGAGTTCGGAAACCGCTAATCTGGAATGATTTTGTTATGAAAGAAAACTGCTGCTATATGATAAAGGAGGCCGCAATGCTGAAATGGCTTCGTTTGAGGTTGATTCAATTCACCGTGACTTCATTCCTTCTGTTTGCCGCCGTTACTGCCTTTGCCCAGCAGACGGTTCCAACCCCTGTTGTCACCCCCAAAAACGGGAGCACTTCTTCTCCAGAGGTTATTCAGGCAAAAAATGTTTTCAGAAGTAAAGAAATCATTCTGCTGCAAAGCACTGAAAAGAAGATTGATCAGACTGTAACTGAGGCTGTCCAGGCATACCAGAAAGATGAATTCGAAAAAGCCATCGACCTGTATCTCGATGCCAAAAAACGTCTTGAAGCGCTTAACGAATCCCATCCGCTCCCCCGCCTCAGTGCCAAGATCGACAATTGTGCACTGGCAGTATCCAAGGCATATTACTATTGGGCTCAGAAAATTTATTTCGAAGCTGAAAAATCGGCTAAAGTCGCGGACTTCGACCAAGCCATCGACAAGTGCGAAAAAGCAATCCGGATTTATCCGCCCTGCAAGGAAAAAATGGAAAAAATCATTGCGCAATACCGCGCGATGAAAGAAAATGCCCAGAACAAGGAAAAAGTGGCGGAAGCCAACCCGAATCCGCAGGATATATATGATAAGAGGGTTTTGATTCGTCAGGGCGAAACCCTTTACAATGCCCGGCTGTGGGATAAGGCCCGTTCTAAATTTGAAGAAGTGATTTCCATCGACCCCTATAATGAAACCGCGGTGGATTATATCCGTAAAATCAACGTCAGACTCCTGGACGCGGCTGAACTCCGCACGGGAGTCACAAGAAACACTCGCAATGCGCAAGCAGAGTGGGAAATGGTCACTCCCCTTGTCAAGCAGGATGTCACAGCCAACGCCAACATCCCTGAATCCGGGGTCTCCAAGTCTTCCAATAATGACCGCATCATCAAAAAACTGAAAGACATCATCATCGACAAGATCAGTTTTGAAGAAGTTTCCATTGCCACCGCGGTACGTTATCTCCGTCAATGCAGCAAAGAAAAAGATCCTGAAAAAATCGGCGTCAACTTCGTTCTGCGCGGAAAAATCAATCAGCCCCTCAGTCCGGAAGGCGAAACTCTGGCTGTTGGAGAAGGCGCCGCTGCCGGCGGAAAGGGTGGCGGGGGAGGAAAAGATGAATCCAGTGAAGTCGAACCGCTGACGATGATGCTGGAGGAAACCCCGCTGGAAACGGTGGTCAAGTATATCTGCAACCAGGCAAACCTGAAATACCGTATTGACGACAATGCCGTGATCATCGCTTCCAAGGATGTTCCCCTGGACGACGTTCAGACCAAGGTCTATCCGGTGGAAAAGTCTGCCATCAAACTCCGGGAAGGAGAGAGCATTCAGGACTTTTTCACCGAACGCGGCGTAAAGTTCGATGCCGGAGCCTCGGTGGTTTACAAGGAATACATCGGGCGCCTTATCGTCACGAACACCCCGAAGGAATTGCAGATCCTCGAAAGCATTCTCAAAGAAATGAACACAGTCGACCCGCAAGTCCTGATTCAAACGAAATTCGTCGAAGTCAAACTTAACGACCTCGAAGAGCTGGGCTTCAAATATGAACTGTCCAGAAGCAATTCCAACATCGCCTATGAATCCGCCACAAGCTCCGGTCTGGTGGCCGTGGCTCCGGGAGGGACCTTTTCTTCCTCAACCATCTCCAACGTTTATTCCACAAACACTTCCGATCCCAACTGGCTGAACTACAGTTCAACGGTCGGGGCAAACACCACTTACACAAACTCTTCCTCTTCAACGGTTTACTACACAAAAGCCCCTCTCCAGAAGAGCAGCATGTCCTACGCGGTCGGCGGCACCGATCTCATCCGTACATTCAGTAATGCGGGAACACTGGAAAATAATACGACTTACGGAGAAGCAACCTCGTATTCATCCTACAACAACGCCGGGTACAAAGTCAGCGCTTCTCTCTATGCCTTGGACCAGTCGGATTCCGCGGACGTGCTGTCCTGTCCCCGCGTCACCACCATGAGCGATTCTCCCGCCACCATCCAGCTGGTAACGGAAAAATATTACCCGACAGAGTGGGATGAAGCGGAATATACCATGATGGGAAACAACGTCCCTGTCTTCACCGGGTCCGTCCCGAACCTTGACGAAGAAACTCAGGAAGGCATCTCTCTGACCGTCACCCCGATGGTAGGCCCCGACAACTACACTATTTCCCTTCTGATGCGGCCCCTGATCAGGAAGTTCACCGGGTGGGATGACTACAGTTACACGGTTCCCATGCAGTTGAACAGCAACAGCCCCACGGTCAACGTCCCCAACACGGTGATCATGCCGCGTTTTGAGCAGCGCACAGTGGATACCAGCGTCGAATGCACGGACAACGGCACGATTGTCATGGGCGGACTGATCCGGGATGAAGTATCCGTTGTTGATGACCAATATCCCATTCTGGGCGATCTCCCCCTGGTCGGCAGATTCTTCCAGTCCAAAGGCCGGGATTCCTCCAAATACAACCTGCTGATCTTCCTCTCCTGCCGACTGGTGAACCCGGACGGCTCGCCTCTCCGCGAACGTGAGAACCGCGGCATTCCGCCGTTCAAGAATTGAGCAGGATTCTTTCGGAACGGGATGGGGCTTCTCCATCCCGTTTCATGTTGTCCCGCATATGATCGGGAGTCTTTACACGGGAAACTCTTTTCAACCCTATCGGATTTTTTGTCATCCGATTGCCGGGGATCCATTCCGCTTCAGTATTCTTCCGCTGTTTCGTTCCGGAGATTTGACGGCAGTCCGATTTTGTGGAGGGGGACATTCAACAGAGGCGAAAGCGAGGCAAACCATTCCGCGGGAGCCCGGAAAATCATTTCCGCGGTATTTCCTTTGAATCGCAAATCGGCAATCGGCCGGTCCGGATGCGACAAATCGTAGAAAGCAAAGGGACTCTCCCCCGCATCGAGGGAAAGGGGTATCGGTTTGAGAAGATCTTCAAGGCTGTCTTTCTCCAGGGCGCTCGTATAGTAAAACACAAGCCGTTTTCCGGAAGCGGAGCAGAACAGCGGCGGATTTTTCGTCACCTGAAACAGGTTCGGATAGGGAGTATACCCCAATCCTGAAGCCGTGCTTGCAATCCCGGAAACCTGTTCCGGGCGAATTCCCAGCATCAGTTTGGCGGAAGACTGAACGATATCCCTTTCGAAACAGAGAACGGCAAATCCGGTCACAGCGGACGGCAGAAGCGGCAACAGGGCATTCTGCCGGTTCCGGAAGAAATACGCCTCGCCATGTCGATACAGGGATTCACTGGGCGGCAGACGGAAAAGAAGCAGGGAACTTGCTCCCGCATAGGTTTCGATGGCGCCTTTTTCCGGAAGGGGTTTGGAAAGATAGCTTTCCAGTGCGGAATTTTTCCTCGCCTGCACGGAGAGTTTGATAACAAGGGAATTGTCATCGGTCCGGAAGGAAAGGCGAAGGACATCCACCTCGCACATCAGTTCATCCAGCGCCCGGAAAAGAATCCCGTGGCTTTTCTTTTTATCATCCAGCGAGGTGAACAGAAAGTCTATTTTATCCGGAAAAGCTTCCATGACAAGGAGGGAACCGGAAAGCCTTTTCCCCGGTGCTGAAACCGGAACGGGATCGCTGAGAAGATCCTCCGTGGAAAGAGTGACCAGCCCTTTTTCGAGGCGCGCATGGAATTTCATATTCCATAATGTAACCTTATCCTTGATGACTCGAACATCTGGAATTGCATACGCCGTAATCTGCATCGACGGCTTGTCTCCGACCTTGTAAAATACAATGGAAACAGGACGGGTCGGATCCATTCCGAACGCGGTTCCCCCGACCGTCAGCGCCACAGTGAAAAGCGCCACACTGTCCTTGAAATTCGGCGCTATGCAGTTTCCCAGCTGCGAAACCGCGGCGGACACCCCGATCACGGATGCCATTTCGAAACGGACCACCTCCATTCTTTTCGGAAGTTCCGGTTTCTCCGCACTGGAAAGAGTGCCGGCAAAAAACATCGCAAGACAGAAGAAAAGACAGGGTTTTGGCAATTGGTTCACGGGTCAGGAATCCTTTCTGAAACGGGCGGTGAAGGAAGCATCGCAGTCGGCGTCCTGCGGGAGAATCCGGCAAATTCCATCGGTGAGAATCCCTGTAATGGGATTCGGGAAGGGCTCCGGAGAAAAGGACGGGTGCTTTTTCAAGAAAGCGTCGACCATCCCGCAATTCTCGCAGTCGAACAGGGAACAGGTGGCATACACCAGTACGCCTCCGGGCCTGACCGCTCCCTGCACGGTGTCCAGAAGCGCCGCCTGTGTCCGGTTCAATTCATGGAGACGTTTCTTCTCCAAGGTCCAGCGGGCATCGGGATTCCTTCTCCAGCGTCCGGAGGAACTGCAGGGAGCATCCACCAGAACGCCGTCGCAGCTGTCCGCCAGCTTTTCCGGGAGAGTGGTTCCGTCCCAAACTTCCGCACGGATATTGGAAAGCGACGCGAATCCCGCGCGCTTGCGGAGTTCATCCAGGGCGCCCGAACGGATGTCCGTCGCGTTTACAAGCCCTTTTCCGGCCATCAGGGAAGCCAGCTGCAGGGACTTTCCCCCTCCTCCGGCGCAGACGTCCCACCAGCGTTCCCCCGGAGACGGCGCGCACGCCAGCCCGATGCACTGGGAAGAGAGATCCTGCACTTCGATCCGGCGCTGCCGGTAGGATTCCAGAGTCAGGAGATTCACATGAGGATCACGGATCATCAGGGCGTTCGAAATCCGGGGATGGACCGCACTTTCCACGCCTTCGCTCTTCAGCTGTTCACGGACTTTCTCCGTATCGGTCCTCTGCACCCGGAGCCAGAGCGGCGGACGCCGCTGCATGCACATCCCGAAGGTCTCGTCGACGGAAAAGGAAATCTCTTTCCGCGCCCACTCCGGCAGGACGCACTCCCAGCCGGAAACGGACTTGCCGCAGCCGGAAAGGGAGAGAAACGCATCCAGACGTTTCAGGGGGGAGTCCAGCAAAAGCAGCGAGGAGAAGGAATCGGGGTTCACACCGACCGATTCCAGCCAGAAGGAACAGACCGGATCTTTGATTCCTTCCGCCGCGGCTCCGCCGAGGGCATACCATTCCGGAGCGGATGGGCGATTCTCAAACGCCTCCCGGAGAGGTCCGAACCAGCGCAGAACCGCAAAAACGATTTCTCCATACAGGCGACGGTCGCGGGAGCCGATTCTGCGGTCATTCCGGAAATGGTTCCGCAGCCAGGCATCCGCGGGGATCCCGTCTGTAAAAACGGCATGAACCGTACGTTCCAGGATTGTGACGCACATGACTCCCTGGGTTTTCACCCATGAATCTTTCATTGGTCCGGCATTCATTTTATCTTTCCCGTCCGTTGTTACAGCCAGGTGAGGCAGGGCGCCGATAGAAGTCCGGACGGCGCTTTGTATTCTTCCATCCGGTTGGCAAATGTATTGAAGACTTTGACATCGAGGCGGTAGGGCCCGATGATTTTTCCGAGGTGGAAGCGATAGGGAGCCCAGACCGCGCGCCCGAGGAGATTTCCGTTCAGGCGGACCTCGCAGACGCTTTCCACCTCCGGAAGACAGAGAACCGCGTCGCGTCCATCGCCATCCAGTGAAAAGTGATAGGTGACAGCCCCTGAATAGAAGGGGTGTCCCTGCTCCGCCCAGGAAAAGGCCTGAAGCCGATCAGAACGCTTCGAAAGCCGGATTTCACATTTCTCCGGTTCGAAAATTGCCAAGTTATAGAGGGAAAAAACCTTCCGGCTGTATTCGCCGGAAACCTTCGCCTCCACGTCGAACTCTCCAGCCAGATAGACCGGCATATCCCATTTGGTCTCCGGAAGTTCGAGCGTGAAATCTCCTGCCTTCGCTTCAACGGGATATTCCATATAGGCATCATCGAAGACCTTCACCGGTTTTCCGCCGGATAATGTCTTTCCGTTTAACGAGACCTTGCCGTCAATCTCATGGGGAACCTGAAGCACCCCTTGCTCCAGCGCCTCTTCCGCAGTCCATTCCGCATTTTTGTGAAACGGAATCCGGTTGGGAGAATCCCAAGTGACCGGAACGGGAAATTCGGGGGAAAGCTTTTCCTCCGGCCGGAACGGGGAACGGTACTCCTCATACGGCCCGCCGACAACGGCAATTTCGCCGGGCTCCAGTTCAAGCGCAATCTTCCTGTCTCCGAAAGCGAGAGTGCCGCATAGCGCCGAATCGCTCCACAGATTCGAGACCAGAAAGGATTTGGAGCCGTCGGCATAGGTACGGATCATCCAGCAGAGTTCGCCGCCGTCGAAAGAGGCTTCGGGTGCGGGAAACTCCGGCAAAGCCTCCGCCAGCGGGTCCAGCACACAGGGGAAGGAGGCCGCATGAGCCCGGTCGGTGATGACATAGGCATACGCGGACCGGTTGAGCCGGTCGCAGATTTCAAACAGTTTCGAGCCGTCGGCTCCGCGCCAGATTTCAGGAGTGGGATCAATCACGGCGATGTTTGGTTTATATTCGCCCTGCGAGGCGATCATGCTGTATTTGGCGATGAAGTCGTTGATCTCGCGCACTCCATGACGCAGCGATCCATGAGTGAATTCAGGCGGCGCAAACGATTTGGTGACATCGAAGAAACGATGATGGACCGCGTGGGGAACGAGGAAATTGACTCCCTGAAGAATCTGCCAGGCGGCAATCTGACGGATCATCGCCGGATTCGCGCTCCAGTTGGTCGCGGCAAAGGCCTCACAGAGCGTGCGTTCCTTGTGATGCGCATACGAAACGCTGGCCGCGTATTTGGCGCGCACATCCCATTTCGTCTGCCGGAAATCAGGATTGCAGAAACGTTTCGAATCGATTGCTCCGCCCCGGGACACCGAAGGAACGAAATAACGGCGGTCGAAGTGGGTGCCGCCGTCAAGCATGGCCAGTTCGTGATCCGTTCCCGGATAATCGCAATATGAGGCAAGCGCAAGATATTCTCCCTCGGAAAAGACGGAAGAACGCTGGCACTGTTTCGCGGTAAGCGGACCGGTGTCGGAAGTATGGAAAGAGTATTTCAGGCCGTTGGCCTTGCACCATTCATAATTCTTCTTGAACCAGCCGTGGTAGAGATCGGAGGCCAGACGCCAGTAGTCGGCGGAAGCGTCGGGAGCACGGCCTTCCAGAATCTCCGGGAGGAACGGCTCGACCTCATACCCGAACCGTGCGCGGAAATCGGCGGAAAAGTTTTTGCACCACGGAAAATACACCTTCCCGTCGAGAGGAGCAAGATGGCTGGGCATGCACCGGCGGTTGTCGGCATCGGAAAAGAAACCGACAATCGGATTGTTGAAATATTTCCCGAGCCGCTTCTTGTATTCCTCGTAGACCCACTGGATGAAGAGGAGGGAACTTTCCGACTCTTCAAACGCGGGAAATCCCCAGGGGACGTCCACCGGAACAACTTTGCCTTCGGGGGTCCGGGTCAAACGCTGCTGCTTGAGGTGCGGGGCGGTGTTGGCGATCCGGCGTCCGGCGTCTCCCGGCGGGAAATCCCAGCCGTCGTTGATCCAGATTTTCAGTCCGTATTTGCGGGCGGCGACCAGAAAGTTTTCCAGCGTTTTAAACCAGAAATCCGAGAGATAGAGCTCAAGGTCGAAACCCGTGGGAGGCTTGTTGAACAGAATGCAGCCGCCGTATCCGGCGTCTTTGAGACGGCACATGGCTTCGTCGGCGCTCTTTGCATTCAAATCTTCCGGGACGGTTGTGTTCAGAAAATAAAATGGAATCGGGCGGAAATCATCCAGGCTGCTCATCGTTTTCTGCTCTTTCTGTCGTTTCGAGTTCTCATGAGTGGTACTATATGGGGCGAGAATCAAGATTTCAAGATGGAATCCTTCAACCTTTTTTCAAAAACGAGTCTGCCGAAAGAAAAACGCGAATTCTTTTCCCGAAAAACTTGAAAACGATACTTTATATGATATTTTTATAATAGTAAACAAAACACTAAACAATCTCTCTTTTGAAGGCATGGAGAAAATGGAAAACTATGATGTTGCGATCATCGGAGCGGGGGTGAGCGGGGCGGCAACCGCCTATACGCTGTCGCGCTACGAACTTCGGATCGCCTTGCTGGAAAAAGCGGCGGACGTCGGGTTCGGGGTGTCCAAAGCCAATTCAGGGATCGTGCACGCCGGATTTCATTATCCGCTGACCACCCTGAAGGGGCGTCTGGAAATTCTGGGCAACCTGATGTTTGAAAAAATGCAGTATGAACTCGGATTTCCTTTCCGGCGCTGTGGAATCGTGGTGGCCGCATTCTCTGAAGAAGAGATGAAGGAAGTCCGCAAACTGTATCAGCGCGGGCTCGAAAACCATGTTCCGAGGATCGAACTCTGCGACCGCGAACGGATGCTGCATCTGGAGCCGAAACTTTCTCCGGAGGTCACGGGCGGCCTCTACGCCCCGAACGGCGGCGTAGTGGAACCCTACCGCTACGTGTTCGCTCTGACGGAACTGGCGAAACTGAACGGCGTGGAACTTTTCACGAACTGCGAGATCGTCCGGGCGGAACGGAAAAACGGTCTGTGGGAGCTTTCCGACGACTCCGGGCGTCTCTTCCGCGCAAAATATGCCGTCAACGCGGCCGGGCTTTACGCGGACGAGGTTTCCCGGATTTTCGGCGCGGAGGAGTTCAAAATCGTCCCGCGCAAGGGAGAGGAGTTCCTGCTGGACCGCAATTCAAAGGCGTATCCCTCCAAGGTAATATTTCCGGTGCCGACGGGTCACTCCAAAGGGGTGCTGGTGATCCCGACGGTCGAAGGGACGACCATGGTGGGCCCGACCGCGGAAATCGTGGAGGACAAGCAGGACACCTCCACCACCCGCGCCAACTTCAAACAGGTGTTCACCCTTGCGAAAAAGATGGTTCCCGCCGTTTCCGAGCGCGAACTGATCACCAGTTTCAGCGGATCGCGTCCGAGCATGGCGGGCGAGGACTTCCTGATCGAACCCTCGAAAAAAGTTCCCGGACTGATCCACGCGGCAGGCATCCAGTCGCCCGGGCTGACCGCCTCCCCCGCGATCGGCGGATACATCCGCGACCTCCTCAAGGAACAGGGGCTGGAACTCCGGGAGAAAACGAATGTGGTCCGCTCCCTCCCGCCCATGCCCGCGGTCCGCAACATGAGCCCGGAGGAAGCCGATCTCCTGCACAAAGACGACCCCGCGTGGACCCGGATCGTCTGCCGCTGCGAAAGCGTTTCCGAGGCCGAAATCGTGGATGCGATCCGCAAGGGTCACACCACGCTCGACGGCATCAAATTCTATACCCGCGCGGGAATGGGCCGCTGTCAGGGCGGATTCTGCTCCTACAGGATCATCAAACTCATTGCGCGGGAGACCGGCATGACCCCGGAGGAGGTCACACGGCGCGGACGCACCGGCACTATCCTCCGCGGACGCATCGGTGCGGAGGAGAAGAAAAATGAAAACTGAAAATGTGGATATCGCCGTCATCGGCGCGGGCGCGGCCGGACTGAGCGCAAGCTCGGTCTGTGCTCGGGCGGGCCTCCGCACCCTGGTGATCGACCGCGAGGAGACGCCCGGCGGAGTTTTGCTCCAGTGCATCCACAACGGTTTCGGACTTCACTACTTTCATGAGGAGCTGACCGGGCCGGAGTATGCGGAACGCCTGCTGGAAAAGGCCCGCGCCGCCGGAGTCGAATTCCGGATGGAGTCGGCCGTGATGAAACTGCGCGAACTCGGGAACGAAAAGGAACTGACCGTTTATTCGGGCGCGGACGGTGTAACGATCATCCACGCAAAAGCGGTGATTCTTGCGATGGGATGCCGGGAACGCAGCCGCGGAAACCTCGCCATTCCGGGCGACCGCGTGGCCGGGGTCATTACCGCCGGACTCGCACAGCGATTCCTGAACATCGACGGCTTTCTCCCCGGCTCCAGCGCCGTAATCGTGGGGTCCGGCGACATCGGACTCATCATGGCGCGCCGCCTCACATGGTGCGGCATTCAGGTCAAGGCCGTGGTGGAGATTCTTCCCTATCCCTCCGGGCTGAGCCGGAACATCGCCCAGTGCCTCGACGATTTTCACATTCCGCTGCGTCTTTCCACAACAGTCACGGGGATTCACGGACGCGACCGCGTGGAAAGCATCGGCATTGCCCCGCTGGTGAACGGGGAGCCGGACCTTTCCCGCGAGGAAATCATTCCCTGCGACACGGTGCTGTTCTCGGTCGGGCTAATCCCCGAAAACGAGCTTTCGCGCCAATGCGGAGTCGAAATCAACCCGTCCACGAACGGCGCATACGTCGACGGTTCGCTGATGACCGGCGTTCCCGGCATTTTCGCCTGCGGAAATGTACTGCATGTCCACGATCTGGTGGATTTCGTTTCCGAGGAGGCCGAAAACTGCGCCGCAAACGCCGTCAGCTATGTAAAGGGCGGTCCGCCCCCGATGGAAAAGCAACTGAGAGCGTCCGCCGCCGACAACCTTTCGTATGTGGTGCCGAATGCCTGCCGCCGGGGAGTCACGACCCGTTTCTACATGCGTCCGAAAGTGCTCTGCCGCCGGGCGGAACTGCTGGTGAAGAACGGAGACGGAACCGTTCTCCTGCGGAAGAAACTCCAATATGTCAAACCGGCGGAAATGATTACGGCGGACCTCCCGGGCGAAACCTCGGCGGCCTGTCCGGACACCGCGGAACTCCGTTTCGAGCTCCGCCCGGAAGAGGAGGCGAAAGCATGAAAAAGCACACCCGGATCTGTATTGTCTGCCCGGCGGGCTGTCATCTGGAGATTCTGGAGGACGACAACGGGGAATTCACCGTGTCCGGCAACACATGTCCGCGCGGAAAAACTTACGCGCTCAACGAGATGCGTGACCCGCGCCGGGTCGTGACCGCCGTCGTCCCGGTGAACTCCGAAAAGACCCCGTATCTGCCGGTCAAGACGGACGCCCCGCTTCCGGTTCCCCTGATTGGACGCCTTCTGAAAAAATTGTATTCCATGCGCCTTGCACTTCCGGCAAAAGCGGGTATGGTATTGATTCGCGACTTTGAAGGAACCTCCGTGAATGTCGTGCTCACGCGCGGCGCGGAAGAACAGGAAAGATAATTCACCGTGGAAATCGACCTGCCCCGTCTGAAGAAAATCCGCCATGTGGTCATGGACATGGACGGCACCATTTATCAGGGAAAGAAACTCTACCCGACGACCCTGCCGTTTCTGGCGCTGCTGCGTTCCTTCGGCATCGGCTACACATTCCTGACCAACAATTCCTCGCGCGGGATTCCGGAATACCTCCGGCATCTGGAGGAGTTCGGGATCGAGATCGAACCCCGGCAGATGGTTTCCTCCACCATCAACACGGTGGACTATCTGCGGCGGCACCATCCGGACGTCAAGCGGCTGTTCCTTCTCGGAACGGAGAGCTTCCGCAAGGAGATGATTTCCCACGGTTTCACCGATGTTCCGATGGAAGAGGAACCCGAGGCGGTGATCGTCGCCTTCGATACGGGCCTCACTTTCGAACGGCTGTGCAGAACGGCGTGGTGGATCAAGCACGGAAAACTGTGGATATGCACCCATCCCGACCTGGAATGTCCGACCGAACTGGACACAACCCTGGTCGACTGCGGTTCGATCACGGCCTGTCTGCGGACGGTTTCCGGCAAAGAGCCGGTCGTGCTCGGCAAGCCGAACCGCGAAATGATGGAAACGATCCTGACCGCCAACCATGTCCGGGCGGACGAGGCGCTGATGTGCGGCGACCGCATGTATACGGACATCCAGCTGGCCGTCAATTCGGGGGTCGCGGGCGTTCTGGTTTCGCACCTCCCGCACGAACAGGTGCCCGGCAACATCGCCACATGGACCGTCCCGCATCTGGGAGTCCTCGGGGAATGGCTTTCCCGCGCCCGGGAGATGTAAAATTCAGCGGTGGACTTCAAAAGGCAAAAGACATAAGTTGATTTTCAAACATACAAATAGCAAAAATTAATCCGATCTCCCGGGCGTTCGATATATTAAAACGAATGCCCCTGTTTCCTTTTTGATTTTCAGTCTTATTTGTTTTTTATTATCATTATGCTCCAAATCAATGACACTTCCTTTCAGATATCCTGAATGAGTGCTTTTTTCAATTTCCAGTCGATGGAGGAATTCTGTCGGAATTACATCATTGACAATTACAGGTATCATAATATCTGTTGATTCCACATGGTGAAATTTTTTCAAGGATGGTATAAGAGTTTTATCCATGATCCCATAAAGATAAAGAAGTTTTGTTCCCATAATATCAGTCTTATAAATATAGAAAGCTTTTCCTTGAATATTCAGTTTCAAATCATCGATTTCAAGTTTTTTGAATACAATCTTTTCATCGTTGATGAATCCGTATTCCGTCCTGGTTTGTATGTAACAATATACTCCGAAGATAAGAACGAAAACCATACCTGTTATAATATATTGAGTAACCCCCATAGGTTTGTACAGAACGCTAATTATGTTAGTTTTATTCACAAAATTGGACATTTTCAACCCTCCGTCTTAATTTATAAATACTTCGAACATTATCTACCTTTGAAGTATCAGCATATACCACCATGATCAATAAATTAGCCAAATATTCTTTGGAAAGTTCTGGTAATTAATATTTGAGTAATATCTCTAGTTTTTCGCAGACCTGATAGTATATTTCCAATAAAAGTATCTTGAGTAAAATCGATAAATGGATCTGAATTGGCATATCCCAATGTAATTAATTGTCCCGCTAGTAGTTCTCACGCATGATCAAACATAAATTCCTCTGATGTTTCAATGGAGCTTGGCGCAAACTCTGTTGTTTCTAACATTGAAAGGGTTCCCTTTCCTCGCGTTCCTGTCTTTTGAAAACGATTCTTCAGATCACCACGGTGAGAATGTTCCAGCCGCTGCGGCGGACATAATGGACGGAACTGGAGAAATTACGCACAAGGTGAAGCCCCAGACCACCTTCGCTGCGCTCTTCAAGCGGACGGGTCAGATCCGGTTCCGGCTGTTCCCACGGATCGAATTCGATCCCGTCGTTCATCAGGGTGAATGTAAGCCGTTCGTCCTCGTCCTCCAGAATCACTTTGATGGAGTGGGTCTTGCCGTCCCGGAAGCCGTATTTGACCACATTGGAGAGGAGCTCCTCGTAAACAAGGGCCAGCTGATAGCTCTTTCTTTCGGAAAGTCCGGCCTGTTCGGAAAAACGCTGGACAAAACAGGAGGCGCGTGCTACGGATTCGAGCGTATTTTCAGTCGTGAATTCCAATCTGCCGGGCATCGGAAAGCCTCATTTCTGAAATGGAACCGGAAACGGTCAGTCTTTCTTCTGAAGAAGAGCCAGCGCTTTGGAGAAATCGTTGGCAATCGGCATAATGGCGGAAAATCCGGCTGTCTCCAGCGCTTCCAGAATCACCGGCTGGGGATTGTAAAGGACGATTTTCTCGTTGTGGGCGCGCAGGGTTTTTGCCGCGCTGAGCAGCATTCTCATGCCCAGGGAAGCGATGAACCCGACCTCCGTCATATCCACAATGGCGGATCGGGCTTTCCCTCCCACCACGGAAGCAAAATCCAGCTCAACGGATTTGACCCCGTCGATGTCCAGGCGTCCCGACAAAGCTACGTGCGTGTAGTCTCCATTCGTTTTGATGATCTTGAGTCCCATTTCCACTCTCCCTGATTGCGCCCGTTTCAAACATCGAGTTCAGCAATTATAATTTACAGCGGAAAATATAAAAAAGCAAATCGTTTCCGCAAAAACATGATCCGGGCCGGCAGCGTTTCTCAGAGGTCCAGCACACGGTCCAGCCGCTGGCAGCCGCTCTCCATGACCGGCTGCGTCGCCTTGAACCCGAAACGTTCTTTTGTCCTTTGCAAGTCCGCCTCGTCTCCGCTGATGATGTATTTCGGTCCGGGAACATCCTGAAAGCGCAGGCTTTTCGGACGGTTCAGCGTATCCATCAGAAGCACGCCCTCCGGAAAATCCATCACCGAGGATGCGAAAATCAGGGACGGCGCATCCGCGTCGAAGGTGGCAAACACGCGAAAGTCTTCCCCTTCCTTGAACCGCCGGTTCAAAAAAGACAGAATTTTCTGCGGTTTGAAAGATTCACGGGCGTAATAGGGCGAAAGAAAGTCATCCTGCTTTCCGCTCTGGCCGAACAGGATCCGACTCGCCGTTTCGGCATGTCCCTGAAAAATAAGAAGACAGACAAGCCCCTGAAGCAGAAAAGGAGCCCAGGAAAGATTGCGGCTGTTCCGCACTCTCCGCAGACAGGCGCAAAGCGCATACGACAGCAGAAAAATCCACACCGCGGTCAGAGGGAAGAACACCCGCGGAAACGGGGGCGTCCGGAAAACGCAATAAACCCCGGCGGGAATCAGGAAGATCAGCCCCCCGCAGATACAGTTCCAGCGAAGTTTCGGCATCCTCCTCCAAATCAGGAACGCTCCCGCAAGACAGAACGGCAGGAATCCCGCAAAGATCAGTCCCGTCACCGCATACAGGTTCAACACCGCCGCGCCCCCGGAATGCCAGCCCTCGCCCAGCCGGATGCAGCCCAGAAACTTTTCCAGGATCGGCAGATAAAACAGTGCCAGCGCGATTCCGGGACTCAGAAACAGAAAGAGACTCCGGCGGACACCGCAAACGCCCCGCCGCATCAGGGCCGGAAGGAAAAACAGTGCAACCGCCTCCATCGCCGCCAGATTCGTGGGGGCGGTCCCGGCCGACAGCAGACAGAGCCCGAAATACCACACATAATCCCGGAGCCTCGGCGTCCGGAGGATTTTTTCCCCGCGGAACATCATCAGGACCGTCAGAAGAAAACCGAGGCTGTATCCGCGCACGCCCGTCGCAAACAGCGCATAGGTCATGCTGACGGCGAAAAAGGCCGGAACCGCCGCGCCCGCCGCAATCCCGCATGATTTCAGCAGTTTCCGGGTCAAAAGAAAAATCGCCGCCGCGCCGAAAACCATCGGAGGAATCCGGAAAAAGTAATAAGGAAAATTCAACACGCTCCCGGCGGCCGAATACCAGATCTTTTCCGCCAGCGTGAAAACAATGTGGTTGTTCGGAATCTCATACGCGGAATAGATTCGCGCCAGCGGCAGTTTCATCAGCAGCTGAACCGTCAGGACCTCGTCAAACCAGAGCATCCGGAAGAAAAGCCAGAAGGAGGAAAGGACCGCTACCGCGCACACCAGCCACGGAAGCAGTTTCTTCCAGTGCGCGTATTGAACGTTGATTCTCATCCCGGCTTCCCTCTGCTGGTTTCCTTACGGTATCGGAAGCTGGCGGTCAGCGTCCACCCACAGAATGTTCTGCGGAATTCCGCCGTGAAACAGCCGGATATTGTTGTAACGGGAGTTGATGACCGTCAGGTTGTACGGCGAAAACAGGAAAAGGTAAGGCGTCTCCTCATGAATCAGGCGATGGAACTCATGATACAGTTTCGTGCGTTCAGCGGCGTCGAAACACACCCGGATCCGGTCGATCAGCTCGTCCGCCCGCCGGTTGACAAATCCGATGTGATTGCTGGACGCGTTCTGGTTCGCCCCCGAGGAATGCCAGAGCTGATACGGATCGGGCTTGAGCGTGCCGGTCCACCCCAGCGCGCAGGCGTCAAATTGTTTTTCCTCCAGACGCTTCACCAGCACGGACCACTCGATTCCCAGCAGTTCCATCTGAACGCCCGCCATCTTCATGTCCTCCTTGATCACAGGAAGCATTTTCTGGTAGGTGACGCTCGTATTCGGGTAGACCACGGTGAACCGGAGCTTCCGTCCGTCCTTTTCGAGAATCCCGTCGTTGTCGGCGTCCTTCCACCCGGCTTCCGCCAGCAGGGCGGAGGCTTTCTTCACATCAAAGGAATACGGAAGCACCGACTGGTCATATGCCGCGCTCTGTTTCGGGAAAGGTCCGGAAACCGGCGTGGCAAGGTTGAAGAAAATCTCCTTCAGGATCTTTTCACGGTTGACCAGATGGCTCAGGGCCTGACGGACCTTCCTGTCCTGAAAGAGCGGATTCTTCTGGTTGAGGCCGATGTAGTTGTAGGCCGAACCCGGATACGTGAATTTCTTCAGGAAGCCGTCCTTGCCGAACTCGGGGGACAAGGTGCGGTTGACCCACTGGTCGGGCGTGAGGTTGTCCATGTCCAGCTCTTTGGAAAGCAGGGACTGGAGCCGGGTATTCGGGTGCTGGATGATGTCGAACGCGACCGTTTCGATCGGCGGCATGATCCCGAGCTTACGCCCATAATAGTTTTCGAAACGGCGCAGGAGAATCCGTTTGCCCTTCTCCCACTTCTCGAAACGGTAAGGCCCGCACCCGACCAGCATCCGGTTCCGGGCATGGTCGTCGTTGAATTTTTTTCCGTCGAACGGCCCTTCGTAGGCATGATACAGGTGGCGGGGCAGAGGAAGCAGCGACAGAGTCATGTCTTCCACGAGAAAATACGGCTTGCTCCAGACCGCTTCGAATTCATAGTCGTTGAGAACATTCACCGCTTCGAGGTCCTGATAATAGCTCCGCAGGGGGGCGCAGTCGACCTCCGGATTTTTGATCACATCCACATAGAACTTCACATCATGCGCGGTAACCTCCCTGTTTTTCCATTCTTTGCCGGTGACCGGGTCTTTGAAGTCGTGCCACAGGACTCCTTTGCGGAGTTTGACGCGAATCCGTTTTTTGTCCGGGGAAATCGTCCAGGATTCCGCCATAAGCGGCTCGAAGTTCCCCTCTCCCTGATCCTTGTAGTTGCGTTCGGCGAGGGAATCGGTGACCTTCCCCCAGATGGCGGAAACATACGCGTCGTTGGTGATGAGCATATTCATGTTTCCGACATCCGCCCCAAACGCCGTGATCAGACGACCGCCCGACACCGCCTTCGGATCGTAATATTCCGCGTTCGCCGCGGGAACCTGCCCGCTGCTCGCGTGAAACTCCTGCGAAGAAGGCGCCGGACTCCCGGCAACCGGAGCGCCGGGCGATATTTTCGATTCCATTCTCTTCACGCTTTTCGTGAGTTCCTCCAGCGCGAAACGGTGACGGTCGACCGCCGTCACAAACACCACGCTCATGACCAGCACAAATATGAAAAACAGGGTCACAACCACATTCAGATAGGTATTCTTGTTCATCGTCTTTCCTTTTCGCTTCGCGGTCCGCGTTCCCTTTCAATACGTCAAGCAGGGCCGGGAACGGGACATTTTCCCGTAATTATATTCCCGTTTCGCCTGAAAAACAAGTCAACGGAAGAGAAAGTTGTTCAGATATTCATAAAAAGCCATGCTGCTTCTACGGAAAACCGAATTCAGATGCTTTCATCCTGACACCGGACATTTTCCGCTGTTCAGGAATTGCTTTCCTCCCGGGCCTGACTCGGACTTTTCCGGAACACTTTCTTGAAAGAACGGGAAAAATAGAACACGTTCGCATACCCCGTCATTGCCGCCGTCTCCTTCAGGGAATGCCCTGTCGCCAGCAGCGCTTTCGCATCCCGCATCCGCTTGGTTTCCATGTAGGAGTGGGGAGTAAGGCCGGGAAACACCTCCTTGAACTTCCGGTGAAAGTAGTTCGGCGCCATATTGGCCCGGGCGGCGATGGCCGAAAGAGGCGGATTATGAAGATACTCCCGGTCCATGAAAAGAATGGCGTTTTTCAGCCGGGACAGCAGCGGCGCATCGTCCCCGACAGGCATTTCTTCCAACAGGTCCGACAGCAGAAAAAGAAAAAAAGATTGAAGCCTGTAATTCTCCGGACTGTTTTCCGGCAGGGGAAAATCCTTCAGGCATGTATAGACCGGTTCCCAGAAACCCAGATCCTCCAGAGGCCAGACGCGAACCTCCTTATATCGGGAAAGAAAATATTCCAGCCACAGCGACTGCGGCGCGAAATGAACCCAGTATACCTCCATGAAGCCGTCGCAATGGTTCCGGGACAGAATATTGCCCGGAAGGAAATAAGCATTCCCGCTCCGGAGTTCGACTTCCAGATCTCCGACCGTCACTTGAGCCACGCCCGCCGTAACAAGATACAGACGGCAGAACGGATTGACGATACGCCCCTGACTCTTTCCCCACTCGCGATCGCAGCGGTTGAAGCCCCCCATCAGCAGCTTCACCGGAAACCATTCCATTTTCTGCCTCCATATCTCCGGCGGACACCCGGCATTCCGTCATGAAAAGTTATGAAAAGATATATATTTCATAATAATCTGAATGGCGGAATTTGCAAGCGAAAACTATTATAAATGTAGAAAATAATGGATTTTCAGGTCGCTCGCCTGATTCATTGAATTTTTTTGAAAGGAAAAATCGGATATGAAGGCATCGAAGCATGACATCGAAATCATCCGCCGTCTCGGCGGAGAATTTGCAAAAATCGCCGACGATCCCGTCAACGGACGGCGCAAGAAATTGTGGACCGCCCTGAACGGCCTGAAAAAAGTCAGACCGCTCATTTATGTGATGGAGTCGGAAATGCCCTGGAAAGAGCTCGAAGTCGGGGATGAACTGACCCTGCATTGCGAAGACAAATATCTGCGGGGCTTCGAAAATTATTTCCGCCAGACTCTCTACCTCTGGAATCATGCCCAGGGCGACATGGTGGTGGAAAAAGTCGTGTATTCTCCGTTCATCCTTCATGATACCGGCTTCGGCATTACCGTCTCCTCGGAAGTCATGGGCTCCGTCGAACCCGGCGTGGTCAACTCCCGCCACTTCAATCCGCAGATCACGGAAGAGAAGGATATCGAAAAAATCCGCATGCCGGAAATTTCCATCGACTGCGGTGAAACCGACGCAATTCATGAAATGCTGAACGGGGTTCTCGCCGGAATCCTTCCGGTCCGCCCGGGCGGCATCAAGGGAACCTCGATCGCCCCCTGGGATTTTCTGGTGATGCTGACCGGCATCGAGGAAATCCTTGTCGACATGTACGCCCGTCCCGAATACGTCCACAAGCTGATCGACCACTGCACGAAAGCGTTCATTTCACGTTACGACCAGCTGGAAGCCCTCGGGTGTCTGGCTCTCAACAACGACAATTCACGCACCGGCGGCGGTTACAACTATACTGACGAACTCCCCGGAAAGGATTTCGATCCCCAGCACGTCAAACGCAAAAACATGTGGGGCCGCGTGATGGCTCAGATCTTCGCCGCCGTCTCCCCGGAAATGCACATGGAATTCGCGCTCCAGTATGAGATCAAATTTCTGGAAAAATTCGGGCTCAACTATTATGGATGCTGCGAACCACTCCACAAAAAAATCGATATTCTGCGGAAGATCCCCAACCTCCGGAAAATTTCCATGAGTCCGTGGGTCGACGACGAGGAAGGCGCGGCCAACATCGGAAACGATTTCGTTTATTCCATGAAAGTCAATCCCGCCATCATGGCCGGTGACGAGTGGGATCCCGTCCAGGCAAGGAAGGAGCTCGCCGACAGGCTGAACAAGACCCGCAACTGTGCGGTGGAAATCGTCATGAAGGACCTCAGCACCGTGCGGAACCAGCCGCATCGCCTCCGGGAATGGACGCGCATCGCCGTCGAGGAAGCGGCGAAAATCCGGGAGGAGTGATTCCGGCGGGGGAAGGGTACCCTTTCAAGAAAGGCTTTATTTCTTCCCCCCGGCATTTTCAGCTTTAGGCGGCGCACCGGGCTCGACCGCGACATTCCACAGACATTGCCAGATGGTTTTGAGAAGGATGAACAGTTCGCGGCTTTCGATGGTGACGGCGTAGTTTTCCTTGAGCGCGGAATGGATCGCGATTTTCTCGTCGTAGAGATACAGCCCGGCGATGTCCTCGCTGATGGGCGTCGGAAGGTAGCGGACCCGGCGGAGATTGTGTTCTCCCGGCTGCATGTAATCCTCGTCCCGTTCACGCGAGGGATTGCGGATCGCGTTGGACCAGATTCCCCGTTCGATGCGCCGCTTGAAGTAATCGCGCAGATATTGCTCGCCGCTGGTCTTGAACATTTCCTGAACGGAGCCGAAGTAGAAATACTCCTTGGAC